>ENA-OPTB01000730-OPTB01000730.1-human-gut-metagenome-genome-assembly--contig:-NODE-730-length-30152-cov-3.231219_pt1 | contig 30152 bp, 8 predicted proteins | sample MGYA00241810_ERZ501911 | MGnify/ENA primary metagenome ERZ501911 (study PRJEB25962, sample SAMEA2042304) | human gut metagenome | biome: human gut; feature: human-associated habitat; material: faeces... | reverse complement strand
GTTTGTGCAAGTAAAGCCTATACTAAAGCTTTTACTACTAATGATATAAACATATCAAATACTAATTATATATTTAATCCTAAATGTTTATCTGAGGGAAGTATTACTGAATTTATTACTGCATATTATAATTATTATAATGTAAAAAATATAATTAATTATAAAAATAGATTATATATATCTAATTATAAAGAACAGACTTTAAATAAAAAAATAGATCAATCTATTATAGATAGTGTTTCTATATCATTAAAAGTAAATACTACTAATTTTGCTTTTTCATCTACAAATAAAGATACTGTAAGTACATTAAAACAAATTGTTACTTTAACTGAAAAACGAAAGGATGTTCGATCTGGTCAAGAACAATTAAAAATTCCTAAACAATATTTTTTAGATATAAATAGTATTTCTGATATTATAAATCAAAGTATTCCTTTTAATAAAATATTAAATGTAGATAATTCTATTGATTTAATAGTAAAAATTACTAAAGAAGGCAATACTACTGAAAAAGTTATAGATATAAATTCTATAACTATAAAGAAAGATCCAAGCGATAGTTCTACTCTTCCTGGATATTGTAAAATAAAAATAGGAGAAGACGTTTATGATTCAATAGAATATTGTTTTGAAACTGATGTAGATAGTAATGGAAATCATGCAAATTTTAAAATATTTGATGCTACTAATTATATAATTAGTTTTCAAAAAAAATGTATAGATACTATTAGTTCATTTAATGATAGATTAAAAGAGTCTACATTAATTCCTGGAGAAGTGTATAGTTTTTATATTCATTATATAGATAAATATGGACACGCTACTAATGGATATAGAATAAATAATAAAACATATCTTACTACTAATACTGGTGGTGGTTATTTTATACCAATTAAAATATATTTGCCTGTTAAAAATTTGACAGAAGGGTATATAGCTGTTAATGAAGAATATACTTTAAAAGAATTTAAAAATGTATTAAATAGTAGTGGAAATTTAAATATATATAATATTAATAAATTTAATAATAAATTAATCAGTTCTGGTTCTTCTGCTTCTAAAAGTGATATAAAAAACTATTTATTATCATTATATGGAGATTTATTTGCAGATAATATTACTAAATATGATGATATAAAAATAGCTAATATATTTAATAGCGGAAATGTAAACGGAGCCACTACTGGTAATTTTGGAGTGTATATTAATGAAAACAACGAAAGATTATTTAAAATACCTGAAGAAGAATATTATTCTACTTATGAAGGAATAGTGAATTATAAATACGGATTGCGAGTTACAGTTAAAATACCAGAAGATTATATAGGTTATTTTATTAGTTATGAAAAATTTGAGTCTACTAAAAAAGTAACAGGTTTTCTTACTAATAAAGATGCGAGAGAAATTAGTGCAATCGAATATAATATTGGGCAAGGAGTTACTTTTAAAAATTATGAAAATAATAAAGTAAGCTCTGATATGTATTTATATAGTAGTACATTTGATATTAAAGATAGTTTATCTACTGATTATAATTTTATAAGAATAAAAGCTAAAAGTACTAAATATTGTAAACATAATAATAGTGGAAATATAACTGTTACTACTGAAGGAAATGATGGATTTATCGCAGAAATAAGTAAATCTGATATTCTTTACAGAAACAGTTCTATAAATTATGCTTATGATTTAAATAAATCTTTAATTAGTTATACTGCTATACAAGATAAAATATATCCTATTGACAATTATAAATTAGTAGTAGCTGATTCTGTTAAAGATGACAGAGGAGGATTAAGTACCGCTATTAAGTTAAAAAATATAGAACAATTATTTATTTCTGATGATAAATATAGGGTAAATACATATATTGCAAGTCTTTATAATTATCATAATAAATTATATGTAAGTAAAGAAAAAACTCTTATTAGAATAGGTAATATAATTTATGGATCTGGTACTATAAATACTGACATAAACGATGGCTTTAACGGAGTATATACTTATGATGGTGTAATTGTATATAATGGAAATGGGATTACATTTAATTCTGAAAATAATAATTTATATAATACTCGTGGAAAAGTAAGTAAAAGTATTCCTGATAATTCGGATAAAAATATAGGATTATCTGTACTTGATGAAACTTCAGAAAAAGTTTTTCATTTAAATATTCCATTTTTAAATTATATTCAGTTTCCTGTTATAGATACATATTATTACGAAAGTAAATATTTTAATAATAATCCTCAGAATGTTATATTCTCTATAATAAAACCTGATGAGCAAGACGCTGATGTTAAAGGATATTGGCCAGGTTTAATTGTAGAACCAAAAAATTCTATTGATTTATTTAGTAATTCTCAAGGATCTCAAGATGACTTTATCCCTACTGTTTATAACAATTATAGAGATGATATATTAAATATTACTCAATTTGATAAGACTATTAGAAGAAGTAATGTTATTCAAGATGAAAGTGCTGTAAATGCTTGGAGGCAATTTCCTACTGAAGGTTATAAAAACATTAATGAGAATAAAGGTATTATTACTAATTTAGTGGGTATTGGTGTTTATTTATTAGTTCACACTGAGCATAGTTTATTTATGTTTAATGGTGATGCTACATTACAAACTAAAGATAAAAGTTTACAATTATTACAACCTGATGCTTTTGATACTAATTATGTAGAAGTATTTACTTCTGATTTAGGATTTGGAGGATTACAAGATGATTTAGCTTTTATTGTAGATCAATTTGGTTATATATTTTATAATAATGATTTTACCAGATTTTATAAATTTGATAATGGCCAATTATCTTTAATAGATCAAGATATTTATTTATATTTACAAGATAATAAACCCACTAATGTTAGATTTGGTAATGATAAATTTAATAAACGTTTATTAATTAGTTTAAAGTTATCTAATAATACTGTTAAAACTTTAAGCTATAATTATGAATTAGGTAATTTTATTAGTTTTCACGATTATAATTTTATTCAAGGATATAATACTAAATCTAAATTATATTTAGTAAGCGGGAATAATTTATATAACGACATATATAATTTTACTGATACTAAAAGTTATGGTACTTATGAAAGTTTAAGTTTTTCTACTACATATCCATCTTCTATAAGTATTATTCTTAATGAAGATTATGATGCTATAAAATTTTTAGAATTTATTAAATATAATGTTCGTAAAGTAAGTAAATCAAATAGTCTTGTTAGTATATCCCCCGTAAAGGAAGGTATGCAGCCTTATGCTGGAGATATATTAGAAATATTTAGTGAATTTACAAATACTGGAGAAATAGATATTAATATAGATACTACTAATAAATTTAATAGATATTCTAAACCTTGGTTTGAATTAGGTAATTGGAATTTTAATTATTTTAGAAATAAAATTTCTACTTATAATGGTAGCGGTTCTGATAAACTTACTCGTATTTATGGAAATTATATAGTTATTAAATTTACATTTGATAATAAAGATAAAGTTTGTATTGAATTTGAAAATTTAAATGGTAGTGTTTCTAAACAAAGAAAGTTATGAAAAAAGTAATTAAAACTGATAATAGAAAAAAAGCTTTTCTTGGTGCTTTAATTGGAGGAGTTGCAAGTATTGCAGGTTCGGCTATTGGTGCAGCTAAAAAACGTAAAGCTGAAAGAGAAAAATTGAAACAGCAACAAATTGAACAAAATCAAAATGATGCTAAAGCCCAAGCTCAAGCTCTTACTGCAAGTGTAGCTGATCAAGATTATGTAGATGAATATAATAAAAAAGTTACTTTAAAAATGGGAGGAGATAAAAAATTTAATGATAGAATTAAATCTAATAAAACTAAATCTAATCGTATATTTAAATGCGGTGGTCAAAAGAAAGCTAAAATGGGTTCTTTAATTGGGCAAAATGGAGTTGGTGGAGAAATTGGAGATGCTATGTCTGGAATTGGAGGATTGGCTGATTCTTTATTTGCTCCAAGTTCTGCTCCTAAACAAGTAAAGAAAGCTGATGGATTTAGTACTACTGGCCCTAAAGTTGAAATAAAAACTCCTAATTATATGAATAATACTAATAATAACGATATTAATAATAATATTAATACTGCTACTAATCCTACTACTCAACAACAAAATAATCAATTTGTCGATCGCTCAAATACTTTACGATGCGGGGGCAAAAAACGTATAAAGCATAAATAAAAACTATTTTTAGGCTGTTATATTGATTGAATATTGAAAATAATATAAATATATCTAAATTGAAATACATTAAATTAAACAGCCTAAAATTTATTTATTAACTATAATATTATATGAAGAAATATATTTTAAATCCTAAAGTTGTTCGTGGAGGAAAAGCTATTCCTCTTGGAAATAACTTTTATTATATGCAAGGCAAAAAGCACGAACAAGGAGGTATTGATTTAGGTGCTGATGATAAGAATGGTCTTGAAGTTGAAGGTGGTGAAGTAGTTCACACTTCTAAAAACTCTATTAAAGTTTTTAGTGCAGTTCCTATGCTTAATGGCAAGAGTCCAGCTGAAAAAATAATTAATGGTGAAAATGCTAATAAAGTATTTAAGGAACAAGAAGAATTTAAAGATAGAAATAATTTTAATGATGATGGAAGTAAAAAGTATCAAAATGGAGGTAAAAGAAGATATATCGGAGGTAGTACTAATGAAGCAAGACAAAAATATTTTGATACAGATAAAGAACTTACAGATAGTGTAAAAGTAATTGCTAAAAGATATAATATTAATCCTAATCTATTAGCAAGTAGAATGGCTAAAGAAGGTCCAATAGATAAAGCTATTAATTATTATAATGATACTAATGGAAAATTTGATAGAAGAGAAGTTCATGGAAGCGATTGGGGATTAGATGATACAGGAAATAATTTAAATGAAGGAATTATTACTTTAAAAGAACCTTATTTAAGTTATTATGATGAAGAATTTTTTAATGAAAAAGGTAGAGAAGTTAATTCTGTATATTCTCCGAATTGGAATTTTGGTATTTCTGCAACTGCCGCTGAATTAGAATATAGAAGAAATGAAATGAAAAAAAGATTTCCTAATTTATCGGATGAACAATTAGATGCAGCTGCATCCGCTGCATTTAATAGAGGTATATATGGAGCAACTAAATATATAAAACAAGGTAAGGATTTAAATGAATATTCTCCTTTTATAAATATTAAAAAAATGGGTGGACAAACTAAAAAAAATATATTTGTAGAACTTAATGTTGGAGGCAAAAAGAAGTTAGTGCCTGCATCTTCCTTTACGGGGGAAAGACAAAAAGCTCTACTTGGTAAAGAAGATGATAATATTAATTATATTGAAACTCCTAAATATAAAAATATTCTTGATACTATTGTATCAGAATCTCCTAAATCTGATTTATCTAAAAGAATTATTGAAGATAAAAAAATTTCTACTTATTTAAAAAATGGAATTATGCCTCCAATGAAAAAATTAAATTCTGTTGGAGTTCCAAGAAGAAATCCTAATAATTCTAAATTTATTAATGCCGCTGGTCATTTTAATGAAATTACTCTTAGAGATATTATAGGAGGAGTAACTAATACTATTGGATCTATTACTAATTATAATAGCAATAGGCGTACATTAAATAATATGAAATATAGTTCTGCACCTCTTCCTATTCAAGCAAAAAAACTTAAAACTCGATTTAATATTAATCCTCAATTAGATAAAATTAGAGAATATCTAAAAGCTACTAATAGAGATATTGATGCAAATACAGCAAGTTCTCGTGTGGCTCTCGCCCGTAAAGGAATAGCTCGCACTAATGCTTTATTACAAACTAATAATCTTTATGCTACTAAAGAAAATGCTGAAACCCAATTATTAAATCAAGATAATATGAATCAACAAAATGTTGCAGCTCGTAATGTTGAAATGTATAATAGGTGGAGAGAAGGTAAAAGTAATTTTGATAATATGTTATTAGAAAAACATGCTGAAAATACTTCTGATTTAATTAGAGGTTTAACTACAACAGTACAAGATATTATTGGTAGAATTGAACAAAGAAAAAATATTAATAATACTTTATCTACAATTGCTGCTGCAAATCCTAATGTAACTGCTGAAATATTAAAAGATTTAGGTGTAGATTTTAGTTATTTGATTAGAAATGGTAAAAGGATTAAAAATAAGAAAAATTAATTTATAATATTATGAAAGGTTTTAATCCTATTATAAGACAACGAGTATCTCCTATTAATTTAGAAACTGTTGCTAATACTTATAGAGAACTTGAACAAGGCCATCAAAAAAGTATGCAACTTGCTTCTCAACTTCAAACTGCAATGGCTCAGCTTCCTCTTAATGAAGCTGAAGATGAATGGAGGCAAAATAAAATTCAACAAATTAGGAATACTCTTGATAATAATTTAAATTATGGAAATGCTGCTGGGGCTTATGATGATTTAGTAAAAGCTCAAGGTGATATTACTTCTGATCCAGGTTTAATAGGTCGTATTAGAGCACAACAAGATTATACTGCATATTTAAATAATATTAATGAGCGACAAGATTTATCTGAATATCATAAAAATTATTATAGAGCAAATACTAAATATAGATATAATGATATTTATAATGATAAAGGACAAGTAATTGGAGGTACTAAATGGGAACCTAATGAAAGACCTGTGTCAAGTATAGATATGAATAAAATATATAATGAAGCTCTTAAATATGTTTCTCCTGATGCTGGAGGATATGAAAATACTACTTTTATAGATATTTCTACAGGTAAAGTATCTAATACTTATACAGAAAATAGTACTATGGCAAGATATAATTCAATAACTGGAAAATATGAGATTCTTCCTCCAGAAAAAATTAGAGCTGCTGTAGATGCTGCAATTAAAGCAAATCCTGCAATTAGAGCAAGTTTAGAACAGGATTATAAAATTGATAAATGGTATCATAGTCAAAATCCTAATATTGCAAATGATGTAATTGATCCAAAAGGATATACTAAATCTTTTGATCAATATGTAAATGATAAAATAGATCCATTTATTAGAGCTAAACAATATAGACGAATATATACTTCTACCGCTTATAATGATTCTATGATAAATGAAATCGCTAAAGCTAAAGTAACAGCTAAAGCAAATAATAGTGGAAATAATCAACAAATAAATAATTTTTTAGCTAATACTATTGTTGAAAAGGGCCCAAGAGCTCAAGTTAAAATCGACCCCGGATTAGAAGTTTTAACTGGAGTTAGAACTATTGGAAGTACTTATACTGAAAAATTAAATGAAAAATATCCTAATATAAATATTCCAGAATTTAATTTATATACTACTCCAGATGCTTTAAGTACTTGGGCAAAAAATAATAATATTTCTGGTGAAGTAGCTATAGATGTTATGAGAGAATTTGATAATTTTAAAAGAGCTACTTTACCATATAGAGCTACTATTAATAATGTTATTGGAGATGTAAATGATCCAAATAAAATAGACGCTTTTAATTTTATATCGCAAGTAAGTAGTGGAATTATTGATGATATATCACCAGATGATACTGATACTATGAAAGAATGGAAACAAAGTTTTGCTAATATTACTGATAGATTATTCGGAGATAATTCTGCTGGCATAGCTATAACATTAAAAAATCAAAGAGATTTAGATACTTTTAAACGAAATATTGGAGATTTATGGGACACTTATGAAATTAAACAATATAATACTGAAAATGGAGATATAAGATTAGTTCTTTCTTCAGATCATAAAGATGGAACTTATAAATTTGTTCAAGCTGCAAAATCTACAAATTTAGATAGTAGAGTTTTTGGAGGAGGATTAAGAAGAGAAAAATATACTTCAATTAGACGAGTAGACGAAAATGGAAATATTGTCCCTCTTGAAGTTCATTTTAATAATCCAAATAGAGAATTACTTATATCTCAAGCTGATTATCTTTATACTGATATAATAAAACAAGCTAATAAATTACAAGAAGATATTCTTCCAGTTGGTGATGAAGTTGTTGTTGATACTTCAGTTTCTTCTCATACAAATCCTGAACATTATATGAGAGATCAATTATATCAAACTATTAGTAATCCTGCTGATGCTAAACTTGAAAAAGATCGTAGAGACGATATTGTAAAAAGATATACTAATATATTTAAAGCTAATCCTCAACTTATGATTTCAGGTGATTATTTAGTAGTTGATAAAAATGGAACATTAAGAGATATGACTTCTGACGAAATAGAAGATGCTCGTATTAAAATTCCAACTTATAATGATAGTAATATAAAGCATCAATTAACATATGTTCCTACTATGGGATGGAAAATTAAAACTACTGTTACAGATGACAGTGATGTTAAAGAATATATATTAAAAGAAGGACTAAATGATCCATCTATTGATGCTGTTAATAATAGTATAAGCACTCAAGCAAAATTATTATTAGATAATGTTACATATGCTTATCAAGCGTTTTCTTATGATACTCCATATGGTACAGATATTGTTGTTAAAGATAAACATACCGGTAAATTTATATTACAAGATGAAGATTTAAGAACGATAAAAGAAGATATTTCTCTTCAAGATGTTGAAAAACTTGCTTTGTGGAGTGTTGTAGAAAATAAAGTACGCAACGGTGAATATACAGAAAATGATAAAGAAGCAATAGGGCAAGCTTATTATAATTCTCTTATAATTAAAGGTTTTGATCCAGAAACAGCAATAATGTTTACTAATGAGTATATAGAAAAATTATGAAACTTACACGTGAAGAAATGAATAGAATAATGAAAGGAGAGGGTAATAAACCTTCTCCTTTTTCTGGTTTCGGAAATACTGATAATAAACCTTCTCCTTTTCAAGATCCTTATGGTTTTTCAGCTGTTAATAAACAAATTGAGAATCTCCCTCGATTTTCTGTTAGTAAAGAAGATTATGAAAATTTTGCTGATTATGATGTTTATTTAAATGCTTATACTACAAGAGAAGAAGCTGAAAAACAAAGAGCTAAAAATCAAAGTTGGATTGAACAAACAGGTCGCGCTGTTACACAAGCTGTTGCAAACGAATTTATTCTTGGAACGCTTTCTGGATTTTCTAATATGTATGATGCTATTTATAATCTTATAGCTAATGACGGTTATAATGATTATACTAATGCAGTAAGTACAGCACTTGAAAAAGCTCAAGATTCTATTAGAGAACGATTTGCTATATATCAAGAAAATCCTGGAAAATCATTTGATATTGGAGATTTTGGATGGTGGGCTAATAATGCTATTAGTGTTGCATCTACACTATCTATGCTTATTCCATCTACGGGTATCATGAAAGGAATTAAAGCTCTTGGAAAAATAGGCAAAGGAACTAAAACTATTGGAAAATTATATAATAAAGGAATTTATGGTATAGGTAAAATTGCTGAAAAAAGTCATCTAACTTCTAATCCTGCAAGAACTGCTAAAAGTATTAATACTGTTTTAGATCTTGGTGCAACAGCTGTATTAAGTAGAACTATGGAAAATTATATGGAAGCTCGTGAAGTTTATAAAGATATTTATGATACTTCCATAGAAAGATTACAAAATTTTAATGATATACAAAGAGAAGAATTTTTTAAAAATAATCCTGAATTTGTTGGTTTAAGTAATGATGAAATAGCTAAAAAAATTGCAAGTGATTCTGCTGGAGAAACATTTTTTAATGATTATGCTATGGTATTAATGGATTTTGTTCAATTTAAAGCTATTAGTAGTCTATGGAAAGGAGCTTTTAAACTTAAACCCACAGCTAAATTAAAATATATAAATAAACAAGCTGCTAATAAATTAAATGCCGATGCAGCTAATATAGATATTGAACAACAATCTTTAATTAAAAGATTATTACAAGGCAATTCTACTTTTCTTGCAGAAAATTTATCTGAAAGTTTTGAAGAAGGTTATCAAGGTGTTCAAACTGAAAAAGGAAAAGAAGTTGCAGAACTTATATTTGATCCTACTTATAGACCAAGAGATTTAAGTTCTTATTTATCTGATCCTAAAATATGGGAGCAAGCTGTTTGGGGTTATCTTGGAGGAGTAGGTTTTCAAGCTGCTGGTAGAGGTTTAGGAAATCTTCAAAATAAAATTCAGGGAAAGATTAATAAAAAACATATGTCTCCTGAAGATTATAATCGTAGTCAATTAACTTTTGAAAAAATTAGAGAAGCTGAAATTCTTGGTCGTAGAGCTAAAATTAATGATTATCTTGAGCAATTATCTTTACTCAATGAAGGAAAAAATCCATTTAAGCCTATTACGGAAAATGGAACTATTTCTGATTATGAAAATATAACTCAAGATGAAGCTGATATTATATACGATAGATTAGCAAATGAATTTGTAGTAGATATGGTATTAAATGCAGCTGATGCAGGAAATATTGAATTATTACAAGAATATATTACTAATCCAGAATTTAATAAATTTTTTGATGCAGCTAATATAAATATTGCTAAAAATAAAACTAATTTTACTCAAGAATTAGTTAATAAAATGAATAATACTATTGAATTATATCAAAATGAAATATATAAGGGAATTCATTCTATTGATGGAGATAACGATCAAATAATTAGAAATATTGCAAGAGAAAATGTTAAAAAATATTTTAATTTAGATTTAATTAATCAAGCTATTAATAGAATAGATACAGATATTACTAAATTAGATCCTAATGGAGAATTTAATAGATATGAAGCTATTGATGAATATCAATTTGGAATACAACAATTAGTTGAAATTAATAAACGTATTGATGATATATATAAACTTAAAGATACTGATGGTATTGTAAAGAATCAATTAATAAAAGAATTAAAAGAAAAGAAACAAAATATTGTTGATAGATTAAATAAAAATACTATTGTTGCAGAATTAAAAACTAAAGACTCTGGAAATATTATTATAAATGCTGATGAAAATTGGTTATTAAATAATGTAGATAATAATTATTATAATAACGATTTTTCAAATGTGCCTGACGCTATTTCTAAATTTATAGGAAATAAAACAGTTTTATTGTATCAAACTGATGATATTCGTAATTCTATTCCTACTACTAAACAACAATTACAAAATAGATATAATCAAATTAATAGAGTAGTAGATCAAACTGTTTCTAAAGCACTCAATGATGCTTTTACTAATATAGCACATTATATAGAAACTTCAGTCGTTCCAACTATAGCGCTTAATAATGTTCTTGCTAAAAAAGTTCCAGAATTAGAAAAAGATATTGAAATTTTAAATCTTGGAGCAAGTAATGATCTTGAATATTATTATTTGCTTAAAGAAATAAGAGATGAAGCTATTAATAAAATAGAAGCTATAAAAACTAATAATAATGATAATGAAGCTGTTAATAAAGAACGAGAAGAAATATTAGAAAAACATCCTATTCCAACTGAAAAAGAAATTATTGATAATAATAATGAAACTACTAAAATTATTAATGATGCACAAAAAACCACAGGTGAGCCTTCCTCTACGGGGGAACAGGTAAAAGCTCCAACCGAAAGTACTAATCCTATTATTACTGATTTAATTGAAGATAGAACAGTAGTAGGTTTTGAGGAAGAACAAAATCCAGCTGAAGCATTAGCTTTACAAGATGCTATTAGAATTAGAGAAGCTATAAATATTCCAAGTAATGATGAATTAGGAGAAACTGATGTTACATCAAGTGCTTCTTTGTTTGCTCTTCAGATGTATAGAAATAATAAAGATTTATATAAGGGCCTTGATGGAGAAAATTTTAATAATGATAATGCTAAAACTCTTCTTTCTCAAATAGAAGATAAACTTGAGTTAGAAGGTTATAATAAAGATCTTATTAAAAGCGGAGCTATTAAAGGTTTAAAAATAGCTATAAAACATATTAATAATAGATTACACGCTAAAGGACTTCCTAATCTTGCAGCTCAAATAATTGATAACATTGATGTTACTAAAAACGCTATTAGTCCAGCTATTCCTACATCTAAACTTAATGATACTATTGATAAATTTTTAGATGAATATATAAAATCTGTAAATATTAAGCCAAATAAAAATGGTAGTACTCTTATAGATATTGTTCAATTATTTGATTATTTAATTAATAATAAAGATATTGGTTACGAACAAGCAAAATTAATTTATATTAATATGTATGATTATATTATTAATCATACTTCTAATAAAGAATATAATAAATATATATTTAAAAATGTTAGATTAGTTAAAGATAATAATATTACTGATAAATCTTTCACTAATGCTTTAGAAAGAGCTAATTATTTTTTACAACAAGTGCAATATGCAAAACGGGAATATGAAATTGTTAATCAAAGATTAAGAACAGCTGTTGCTAATAAAGTTAGAACTGATAGTAAAGCAAGAGAAATATATTATAATCTTAAACCTGGAGATAAATTAGATATTGAACGTAACGGTAAATTATTGTTCTTTAAAAAGGATGGCGTTGAAATTGGATATTCTATTATTCCTACTACAAGTTCTGATGGTAATACAGTATATATGCCTAAAGAAAAAGGTTTTAGATATAATATTACTAAAAACGGCTCTACTTATAGTAGTCCTTATTTTGATGAATTATTTACTAAATTAATAGAACAATCTGAAGATGTTCAAGATTTACTTAATATATTAAGTATTTACGAATCTAATATTGAAGTTGGCGCTATAATTAATGAAAGTCTTTCTGAACAAGAAACAGATGATATTTATAACTCTATTTCTGAACAATCTAAAAAGCCTTTTGAATTTGTTAATAGTAAAGGTACTCCTGTAAGTAATATAGATGGAGCTAAAATTATTGTAAATCATCCTATAATTAAAAAATTAATAGATGATGGATATATAGGAGTTGATACTTATAAAGTTGTTGATGCTGCTAAAATTATTGCTAATGAAATATTATCTGTTCTTAATTATGATGGAATAAATATTAGTCCTGAATTAAAGATTAGAAGTTATAGAAGATGGTTATCTTCTATGTATGCTAATTTACAACAAACTAAAGATATTGCAGATAATGCATTAAATTATAAAATAACTGTAGAAGATACTGTTACAGGAGTTCCTATTACTTCTCAGCAATCTTTGCCTATTAATTCTCCTGCTTTAAAATTTACTTATGAGAATAATCCTGTAATAGCTGTTATGAATAGTGGTACTGTTAATATTGAAGGATCTAAAACTACTTATCCATCAAGAGGTATGACTATAAAAACTATGGGATTATTAATTCAAGATAATGATGGAAGTCCAGCTTATGCTTTATTTACTGAAGAAAATAAAGTAGATAAGTCTAATCAAATATATAATGATCTTAAAGAAGAACTTAAAAATATTATTAAAGAAAGATTATCTGGAGGTAATTTTGATGAATTTACAGATAAATTAGCTTCTTTATTTGGAGGAAATAATAGAGGATTTAATAATTTATTTAAAGGCTATAGCGTAGCTTCTATTGGAGATATTACGGCTTTAGCTTTTAAAGGAAGAAAAGATAATTACACATTAGTTGCTTATAGATATAAAAAAGATAGTAATGAAGAGAGTACTGCTATTAGATATTATAAGAACGGGAATAGTTCTTCTCCTGGTAAGATTATATCTAAAGTGGAGGGAAATGAAAGAATTATTGATGATATTGTTGAGGAAATATTAAGTAACACTCAATATTTTAAAAGTTTTGTTGCTATAAGAAATCAAGATGTTATTAATGGTAAAATTAATAAATATCTTTCTAAAAGAAATGGTAAGTTAGTTCTTACTCTTAATGGAAAAGAATTTGTTTATAATAATTTTACTGAATTTATACTTAAAAATAATGCGTTTAATACTAATCAAGATGTTGATAAATTTGGTCATTATTTTGAAGTAAATAAAAAAGGATTTTTTATTGAAGCTCAAAAGAGCACGCCCGTAAAGGAAGAACAGCAAGATAGATTATTTACTCCTGATGATATTTTTGATGGCGATAGTTCTAAAACTGTTTATTCTGGAAGATCTATTGCAGAAAAAGTAGGAATTGATGAAAGTATTATTAATATTGCAGAAGATTTAGATTTGCTCCCAAAAGAAGTTAGATATAGTAAAAGAAATACTAAAGCTAAAGCACAAACTAATAAAAATAGTATTCTTTTATTTAAACATTTTGTTACTGCTGTAAATAAAGATAAATATGAAGCTATGCGTATTCTTATTCACGAAAGACTTCATCAAATTCTTAATGAACAAGTTGGAAATCGTAAACAAGAATATGTTAATGAAATATTAGATATTTATAATGAAGCCAAATTAGCTATTAAATCTAATTCTGATAAATATGGTCATTTAATTTCAGCTTTTGATACAATTTTAAATCCTGATACTTATTTTAATTATCTTGATAAATCTGCTCAAGAATATTGGAATAGTAGAAGTAAAGAAGAAAGAGATTCTTTATTTGCAGAAGAATTTCTTGTTGAAAGTCTTACTCAGCGTTCTCTTATTGATGCTTTAAATGAAATTAAAAGTACTTCTGATAAAGCTATTATTGATAAACAAACTCCAAAAACTCTTTGGCAGCGTATTATAGATGCTTTAATAAAAATATTTGGTATAAAATTTGATAATATAGAAAATAATACTATATTAGCACGTGAATATAATTTATTTGGAAATTTATTTAATGACACTATTGCTGAAATTCAAACTGTTGAACAACAAAAAGACACTACTATTGAAACTAAAGAAGAATCTGCTGATATTATAACTAAAAATCAATTAGAAGATATTGAAACTGATACTTTTACTGAATTTGAAGATGATGTTTTTGCTGTTACTGATAAACTTATTGAAAGTAATGAAAATATAACGGCATCGGTAAATGAATATTTGAATAATTATAATGAGCAAGATAAGCCGTTAATGGCTCGTTTTGTTAAAAATGGCTGGATGAAAATAGTTTGCTGATGATCTGTATATAAATAAATTTTAATTATAGGAAACGGGCTAAAAACGGCTCCTTTCCTATAATAATTTTCTGAACATATAAGGTTAAAATCTTAATGTTTATTCTGGTGAAACTAATAAACTTAAAATTATGCCGTGTACAATTAAAGGACTTAATTTAAATCCTAAAGAACTTGCTATCGTAGAAGGTGTAGCAAATGGTAATGACAAGAAAGCTGCTATTATAGCTGCTTATTTAAAAGAAGATGCTAATTTTATTGAATTTGCATCAAAAGATTCTAAATGGAGAGGTAGTATTGAAAATACTCCTCATAATACTTGTGTACGATTACTTAATGAATATTATAAAAAACAACATCCAAGTGTTGTTAATTTTCGTCGTAGTCGTATAGGTACAGAATTAAACGGTTTTAGTTCTGTTCATGCTAAATATATAGCTTATCGGCATACTGCTGGTATAATATCTGCTTTATATTACGATTTAGCAAAAAATAAAGATGTTAATCGTAAAGATAGAGCAGATATTTTGCGTAGATGTGGTACTACTATTCGTTCTAAATTTGTTACAGAATATATTAATCCTTTGATTAATTCTGATGAATTTAAGAATAATTCTACAGGTAAAAAATATATTGAAAAAATTAATGATCTTCGTAGAAAAGCTAATCAATATAAGGCTATTAAAGATAAAGAAAATTTTGAAAATACTATTAAAGAATTATATACTATTTATGGCAATATTGCAGCTAAATATGGAGATATTAAAACTAAAAATTATGGAAATCTTGTAAATAAATTACTTGAAAATAAAGAAGCTTTTTATGAAGAAGTAATTAATAATAGTAGTATTACATTTTTAACTAAAACATTTAAGGATGTATCTGATATTATTAATGCAGAAAAAGCTAATAATGAAGAAGATATTAATTTTGTTGATGAAGAAAATGATGGTATTGATGAAATGATGAAATCTCATATTGAAGATTTAACTTCAAGAGGTAGTTATTTAAATACTGTTTCTCAAAGACTTAAATTATATTTTGAAACTATTCCTAATTTAGAAAGTGCTGAGTCTAAAACTTTAGATCTTAATAATGAATTAGGAGTAGAAACTCCTATTGGATATAATAAAGCTATATCTGCAATATATAGTTTTTGCACTTTTACTTCTCCTAAATCTTTAATTGAAGAAATTAAAAATGTTGCTAACAATATTTCTCATTATGCGGGTTTAATTAAACTTGCTGAAGATATGGAGAACGATATAGTATTTAGAAATTATGTATTTGGGCAATTAGCTAATCCTAAAGTTAATAAAACTATTATTAGTATTTCTGAATCTGGTATTGAATTTAGTAATAGTAATGCAACTGCTGATCCTATTACTGCTATATTTTATCAATATTATAATGCTATAAAAGGTACTATTCGCACTAATTATCCTGCTCAAGATTTAGAAAATATTCAAGAATTATATGATTATGTTAATTTAGCTAAAAAAGAAGAAACTGGAAGTAATGCTCAAAATGATATTTTATTAAATCTTCATAATAAGTTTTTAAATATTTATCTTAAATATTTTCCTAATGCAGAAGTTTCTGCTATAGATAAATATATTAATGATGGAAATAAAATAGATAATTATACAAAATTTATTAGTATATTTGATGGTTTCTTAAATGAAGCTAAAAAATCTAAAGATAAATATGAACAAGAAATTTTAAGAAATAATAAAAATTTAGCTGATTATTATAATAGAAAAAAATATGCTATTGAAGCTGGAATAGGTTTTGATGAAGAACGACCGGTTTTTAAGATAGATGACACTATATTTGGTGATGCGTTTATTAATTCATTATATAGTATAAGTAATTCATTAGTTAAATATAGTGTTGTAAAAGTTGATTTGAATAGTAGAAACGCTGATGGAAATTTAGGCGCAGATTTTATTGGAAATAGTTGGATTACTAATTTATTTAAACAAATCAATTTTTCTACTGAAGAAGATCTTAATGCTGGTCTTAATAAATTAAGAGAATTTGTTTCATTAAATGATCAATATAAATATAATCCTATACTTTTTGATCAATATGATGAACGAGGTAGAAAAATTAGTAGGGGATTATTTGATATTAATGAACAAGGAGAAACGTTTGTTAATTCTTATGCAAGACAATTATTAGATTATACATTATTTAATGGTATTAAAGATTATGTAACTGATAAGTCTGCATTATATTCTACAATGTCTAAAACAGACTATCTTATAAGCCAACTTATTTCTTATACTACTGATGATAAAATTGCTGATATTAATAAAGGATGGTATTTTATGAGAACTCCATCTGACGCTCCAAAGAATTTTATTATAAAAGCTCCTAAACATAGTATTTCTGGTTTATTTAATGAAAAATCTGTTAATAAAAAACATCCTATTTTTAGAATATTTTATAATTATGTTCTTGGAGAATTAGAACAAGGTTTTAAACAACTTACTAAAGTTGGCACTATTGATAATAATGGTATATTTACTCCTAAAGATAATACAGATGGTTTGTTTGAATATTATCATTATAGAGGAAGTATTATTAAAAATGGAAAATTAACCGGTAATGTTTTTCAATTTAATAGATTATTCCCTGTAAATGGATTTAATCCAGCTGAAATATTAAGTAATGAAGAAGCTGGAGTGCCTTTCCTTTACGGGGGAAAATTCATGAATACTATTTATTCTCCTGATGGCGCTAATGGTTATACTTTAAATCTGGATGATGGTTCTAAACAAACTATTGAAAATATTGTTGAAGAATGGCTTATTAATTATAGTAAAGAAATAGAAAAAAGAATTAGTCAATATACAGAAGCTATTGGAGATAGATATAATATAGATCAAATAAAAGAATTTGCTATAAATTATACTATTAACACAATAGCTTTTGATAACATATTTGAAGGTGATAGTAAATTTTATAAAAGTTATCAAGATTTTCTTAAACGAGCTAAAGAAGTTCAAGCTCAAGGAAAAGCATATACTGGATATGATCTTTTAGATGATTATAATGGTGGATTAAAAACAATAGATCAATTGTCCATCCCCCGTAAAGGAATAAGCACTGATAATATTACTATTCCTATTAGAAATGGATTTAAAGCTATTACGATTAATAATACTGTTAGAGGCTCTAATAGATATGTAGCTATTAAAAAAGAACTTATTAACATATTTGAAAAAGAATATGGAAATAAAGAATTAACTGATAAAGAAAGAAAGAATATTGAAGATAGAGCTGAATTTATAGCACGAGGATATAAAGAAGGTATTATTACTAATGATGCTCAATCTTATATAACATTTGAAGAATTTATTAGACGTAGAGTTGCTGACGGCACTTATTATGAATATGCCGATTTAATTACTCAATTATTAGATCCAAATATAGATGTAAAAGATATTGATTTGGATAGAATTAATGCTAAAATTCAAGTACAGAAAAACTTTTATTTTGATCATGCTTATGATGCTACTACTGAAACTTATTATCCTCGACAAATTAAAAATGCCGAATTTGTATTAATTCCTAAACTTTTACCTAAAGATAGTAGTTTGTATCAATTATATGAATTAATGACTGAATATGGTATTGATCAAGTAAATACTAAAGAAACTGATAAAGCTGCTAAAAAAGATGTATTAACATTTTGGGATAATGAGGGTAATGTAACAGAGGATAATTTAACAGTTTTTAAAGATAAACTTAATGAAGGCAATGTAATAGGAACATATTATTATAGATATTTATATAAACAACAAGATGTTCCTCAACATATGGTAGATGCAAGTAATAAAGTTGCAGTTCAATTATTTAAAAAGATTATAGATAATACTACTGAAGAAACTGCTAAATATGTTAATACTTTATTCAAGGCATATTGTAAAAATATTGAAGATAGTTTTAATGAATTACTTAATAATTTAGACTTGAAAGTTGATAAAAATAGAAATATTGTAAATAAGAATAATTCTGGAGATTTAATTGATTTTAATTCTTTTTATAAAAGAGCACAAGAAGAAGCTAAACGATTAAATTTAGATAGTAATTTTTTAGATTATGTAACACCTGATCCTGTTACGCATATTCCACGTATGCCTAATTTTATGAATTATGCCTCTATTAAATTACAAAGTATCGCTCAATCTATATTTAATAATTCTATTACAAAACAAAAATTACCTGGATGGCATGCTGCGCAAATTACTAATGTTGGATTTAGTAAAAAATTAGAATATCATCCTACTGTATATAATGAAGTAGAAAATCCTTATAAAAATGTTAAAATAGAATTAACTTATACTCCAGATACAGCTGATGCAAATGGAATGGGTGCTGTATTTATAGGTCGTGATGAAAACGGTAATGCTATTGGAGAATTTTATATAGATGCTTATTATGATTTTAATACTAAATCTGCTAAATCTTGGAGAAAAAAAGATTTAGATGAAAATAAAGTTTCTCTTGCTTCTATTGGACAGGCAGTTACTATTGACGAAGAATTTAGAGGCAAAGGTTATGGTAAAGCGTTTTATTATCAAATAGCTGTTGAATTAGGAAAACAAGGTAAAACTTTAGTAAGCGCAAGTAATTCAAGTAGAACAGAAGATGCTAATAGAGTTTGGAAATCTTTAGTAAAAGACGGTTATGCTAAAAAAGTTAACGATCATTATGAATTTATAAATAATAAAATACTTTCTGTTAAACAAGAAGCTTATATAGAAGTTATGCTTCCTCGTTGGAGTAAATTACTTCCTAAAAATCTTACTAAAGAACAATTAGATCATATAAGTAAAGAAGGACTTGATTTACATTTAGGCTATCGTATGCCTACTGAGGGCAAACAATCTATTGCTATACTTAAAGTAGTTGGGTTTCTTGATGATTCTCAAGGTTCTACTATTGTTGTTCCAGACGAATGGGTTCCACAAACAGGTTCTGATTTTGATGTAGATAGTGTTTATGGCATTTGTTATGAAATGTATTTTGATCCAGAGGATGCTTTAATTCATAAAATAGAATATAATGATGGTAATACCGATGAAGATATTAAATATAGATATAAAATTTATAAGGCTATAAAAAATCCTAATATTACTTTAAAACAATTTAAAAAGTTAAGTATTGAAGATCAAAATACTCGTGAAGCAAGAAATAATTTAATTTTAGATTGTATTATTAATATTTTTAAATCTCAAAGCGCTAAAGAAGAAAATTATTCTCAAAGTAATTTTAGAGCTTTAGAAGATGCTAAAAATAATATTGATAAACTTCGTGAACATTATGAAGAACTTATAGAAAGTTCAGATGCTGTTGCCAGTCGTTCTACATATAATTTATTTGACCAATTAGATTCTATGGAGAACGCTATGTCTGGTGCTCGCCTTAAAGCCGCATCTGTAAATAGAGATACATTTGTAAGTATATGTAATTATGCTAAAACTAAATTATCTAAAAATCATATTATTACTATAAAATATCCTAATAATGAAATTTATAATTTTGATGAAATTAAAAAAGCTTGGCCTAATGCTAAATTAAGTGAAGATAATAAATATATAATTGTTGAACACAATAGTATAGGAAATACTGTTAATAATAAAAATATTGTAGGTCAATTACTTACAACATACGGTTCTCAAACTACTGCACATATTCTTGATGCTATTAAATCTGGTACTGTATATAATGAAAATGAATATACATTTGGTGTATTTAAAACTTTGTTAGATATAGGTTCTGATTATATTACCGCTATTGCATTTTTACAGCAACCTGCTGTAACAGAAATTGTTAATGCTTATTTTAAAACTAATTCTATATTTACTAATATAGGAAATAAAAGTCCTATAAAAGTTGCTATTACAGAACTTGCTAAAAAATATAATATAAAAGTAGATGGTAAAGAGATTGCTGATTTTACTTCTACTAATGATATACTTGGTGAATTAACTAAATTATATGGAAAAGAATTTAAAAATAGATTTGGTATTGATTTAAATATTGATTATTTACATTTAACAAATAATGTAAACGTAAATTTAAGCCAAGAAGATTTATTAAATAGATTTTCTGTAAAAGATGATTTTCTATTTGATTTATATATTATTATTCAATTTAATAAATTAAAAATTACTTCTAATAATATTGAAAAAATTCTTCAAGTTACTAAACCAGATAAATTTGGAGCAAAACAAACTATTAGAAGTACTCGTCGTATACTACAAGATGCTAAAAAATATACTTCCAATAGAGATTTAGTAGGTTCTACTTTATATGTAAAAGATAAAACTTTTGTTGATGCTTTATATCCTAATATTATTGATGAAAATATAAATATTGAAAATAGTGTTTATCCATATTTAGCTGCATTTATGCAATATGCGACTATTCCATCTATTAAAATAAATAGTCAATTATTTACTATGGAACGTGAAGACGTTGCACAAATAATTGATAATATTGAACAAAAATTAAATGTTAAATTAAATGATGAACAATATATTGATTTAATTCAATATATGGTTTCTTATCTTTATAAACTTACTCCAATTCTTACTACTCCAATTACACTTAATGAGATGGGTAAGTTTATAACTGATACTAAATATGGAGAAGAGTTAGCTAATGAAAATATTGATTATTGGAAAAGTGAAGAAGCAAGAATAAATGGTTTTACTTATTATAAAACTACTAAATTTGATACAGTAGATATAAATAATCCTACTCAAGAAGAAATAAATAATTTTGCTAAACTTACTCCTGTTCAAAAAGTTTTATATATTAAAGAACATTTTTCAGAAGATCCTGGAATATTTAAATATATTGATGTAAATACTTATAATCAACGTAATGTTAGAGAAAAAGGATATACAGGACAAAGTTTATATTTTCACGATAATATAGAAAATATTGAAGATATTCTTATTCAATCTAAATTAGATTCTTTTAATAAACATCCATATATTAAATTAGCAATGCTTGATATAGTTAAATATGCTTTTATAGTAGATGGATTTAGATTTAAAAGAAATTCTATTACAAAACTTGTTGTTAATGAATTTTTATTAAAGCCTATTCAATATAATGGTACTAATATTGTTCCTACTATAATAGATAATTTTGCTACTTTATTTAATGTTAATGATTTTGATTCTAAAGGCACTGATATTTATAATATGACTGAACGATTTGTTAGAAGTCATAGTGGTATTATTAAAAATGTATTTTTAAGTAAAAAAGATAATAGATTTAATAAATTCTTTAAATCTGATAATATTGTTCAAATTCCTTATACTAAAGATGGAATAAGTTTTATTGAATATACAGGAATTGGTAAATGGGTTGAAGAAGATACTACAGGTGAGTCTTCCTTTACGGGGGATATACAACCAGGATTTATTTCTTCTGATAGTCTTTCTTATATTCGTATAACTCGTAATATTAATAAAAAATCTGTTACTACTTTATATAAAGTAATAATTAAAGATAAAGGATTATATTTAGCACCTCTTAATTTATTAGATAGTAATGAAACTAATGAATATAGTATAAATCCTAATAATAATAAATTTAAAAGATTAGAATATTATCTTGGAATTATTGATGCTGCTGCTTCTACTGAATCTGATGTAAATATAATTATTTCTCAAGAAGATGGGCCCGCGAGTGCTGAAAATAAAACTAAATATACTATTAAAAGATTTATTCAACCTAAAATAAATGATGTATTAAATAATAGAAATTATTTTACTGAAAACTTAAGTAATACTGATCCTAATGGATTTATTAATAAACTTATAAATAAATTTAAAGAAAATCCAGATAAAGCATTAATAGCTGATAATAACAAAATTATTAATTTTGCTTTACCTAATATTGATAGTGCTACTATACAAACTATTAATGGAGAAGATTATTATATTAAAAAAGTTAAACCAAGTAATAATTTAAAATTATATTTTAAAACTAAACAAGATAAATATTATAATAAACTTAATGAACAAGAAAAAAATATAGCTGATACTGTTGGTCAATATTCATTAATAGTTCCTAATATTTACGAAGTTTCTCAATACTTTTCCCCCGTAGAGGAAAACATCGAGGACATAGCTCCATTTGCTATTACTGATATTATAGGCGATAGTTATGAAACTATTGATTCTTCTAAATTAACTACTGTTGAAGAAATATCTCTTAAAATTATTAATGACATTAATCGGCAAGGTATTAATGGTAATGAAGTTGCAGAAAAAGTTGCTGAATTATTAAAAGAAAGTGATATTGATAGATATTCCGCTGTTTCTATAAAAAATCATACAAGAGAAATATATTCTCGTGCTGCTGGATTTTATAAAACAGTTTCTAATATGCTTAACAAAGAAATTAATAATTTTATTCAAGATGAAAATGGTGAATGGTTATCAATTGATAACCCTAAAGTTATTGATATTATAAAAGATAAACCTGGAGAATTAGATAAATATGTTAGAACACTTCTTAATGCTCGTTCTTTTGGTACTTCTTTAAGCGGATTATTTGAATTTGATATTGCAAGTGTAGATAAAGTTATTTCAGATCAAATTCAATCTATTAGAAATTCTATTAATAATATTCGTAATAATCCTAAAATTGTTTCAGCAATGAAACTTATTATGGATAATTATTTTGGAAAAGAAGTTTCTACTAATCCTTTAATTCGTAATAATATAATTAGTATTCGTACTCAATATTCCGATGCTGATATTTTTGATAGTTTATTTAGTTCTGTTTCTGAATTAAGTAATAGTGAAGTTCAAGTTATTGTTAAATTTATTGGAGGTATTATTAATGGCGCTAATTTAGTAGATGCTCCTAAAGCTCGTCAAGAATTTTTAAGAAAGTATGATGAAATAATGAAAATGCCTGGTAAATTTGTATGGAACGATATCGTTAAGAATGGTAAATTTATTACTCCTTATACTCAGAAATTTATTACTGACAGAGATCAATTAAGAGATGCTGTTAGAGAAGCTAAAGACAAATATGGTAGATTTAGTATAGAATACTATAAAGCACGTCTTAATAGAGATAAATGGTATGCTGATAACGTTAATATGGAGGTTGTTCCAGAATATTATATTGCTAAAAATAAATTAGATGAAAGTATTTTAAAAACTGCTCCAGAATTATTTGTTAGATATAAAGAAATAATGACTACTATTTATGAAATGACTCCTGGAGAAGATAGTGAATTAAGTATTGAACAACAACAAGAAAAAATTGCTCTTATTAATGAAATTAATTTTATGACTTCTTCATTAAATAAAGATTATAGTCCTAAATCTGATGAAGAAATCGTTAAAGCAAATGCGCTAAAAGATTATATTGATAAAATTAAAAAGCTTAATGGTGAATATTTTGAATATTCTCCTATTGCTGGATTTGATGAAGACTTAAAATATTATCTTGATATTATTAAGAAATATGATGAAAATAATCCTAATGAAGTTCTTGAAGAAAAACTTAAAGATGAAAATTATAGAAATGCCTTTAATTGGATTAATTTAAATGCTCGTAAAACTATTAATAAAGAACTTAAAGATAAAATTGATTGGGCATTTAAACAATTTAAAGACAATGCTGATAGACAAAGTGAAATTGCTACTATTCTTGATAGTCATCCTGAATATAAAGATAAATTAGGAATTATTGATGGTAGAAAGTTTACTAAAGAACAAAAGCAAATTATTAAAGATGCTGCTCTTAAAAAATATGGTTATGATTATGAGTCTTCTTTAAGTAATGAAACTCTTATAAAAGAAATTCCAGCTAATCTTCCTATATTAAGTTCAAGATTTTATACTGAAATTAGAAGTAATGATGAAGGAAAACGTAGTCCTGAAAGAATTGAAACTATTAGTAAGATAAATGATATTTTACAACACGCTGTTGATAGAAACGGAGAAATAAGTACTAAATTATTATTTAATCTTCCTAAAGAACGTATAGAAGAATTAGCTAATTTATATGATGTTCTTCGAGATATTAGAAAAAATAGACCCGACGATGATTCTCTTGCTGAAAGATTTAAAGATAGAGTAAATTTTAGAGTAAATAGAAAAGCCTTTAATAGAGAACTTTCATATGCTTTACTTAATCTTAAAGGTACTGCTAATTATGATTTATGGGAACGTATATTTTGTGCTATTGGTAAAAATGGAGAAGTTATTATTAAAAATAAGAAAATTGTTCCTAATAGCGATTTATTTGGATATTATGAGCCTAAAAGTCAAGACTATATAGATCATAATAAAACTCTTGCTAAAAAGATTATATCTGATAATGTAGATTATATTACTACTGAATATTATGAAAGAAGTAGAAATGAAGCTATAGCTAATAATAATTTTGAAGAATGGTTTGAAGAAAATCATGTATTTAATCCTTATACTCGAAAATATGAACCTCTTCGTATTTGGACTACTTTAGATGTTAAAAATAATCTTGATAAATATGATCCAAAATATTATGATGCTATTGGTTCTAATAGAACAAGATATGTAAAAGAAGAATATAAGAATAAAAATTATAAACCTTATAGTGTTAATTATAATGGTTCTGAAAAATATAATAATAAAGTAAATCTTTCTTCTAAAGAAGTAGCTATGATTGAATTACTTCAGTCTACTTTAAATGAATATGCTACTACTAATCCTATGAAAAGATTTATTGATAGAGGGTATCTTCCCCGTAGAAGAAAAGATGATATAACTACTCAGAGTCTTGCTAAAGATCTTATTGGTTTAACTGGATATACTATTAATACTCCATCTGAAAGAAGATATGAAGATGATGTTGATTATGCTCATGATAGAGAAGTAGATTTTCCTATGCTTCAATTATTAAAAGCTAAAGGCTATAAAAAACGTATTATTCCTCGTACTAAATTATCTACTGAAAGTCAAGAAAGTTATAATGAATATCTTGCAGATATTAAAAAACAAAATAAAGAAATTGATGAAAATAATGAAAAATTAGATAATGCTATATTAGATGATAATTGGAAAGAAGTATTTCAAGAGTATATTACTAAAGCTATTGATTATAATGCTCGTCAAAGAGCTAAATATTATATTTATTTATTATTAGATGAGCTTAAATCTAATGATGCTTATAAGACTTCTTATTTTAGTGGTAAACTAAAAAGAGATAATGCTAATTCTACTGATATTGAAACTAAATATCAAACTGAAAAACAAACACGTACTATTGAATTAATTAATAATTTTTATAATCGTGTTGTTCTTGGAGAATTTAAGAAAGGTAGTAAACTGGATAGATATGCTAATTTAATGCAAAATATTACTTCTGCGAAGTATATGATATTTAATGTTACAGGAGGTATAGGTAACGTATTGACAGGATGGACTAATATTGCTGGAGAAGTATTTGCGAAAGAATTTTTTGATAATAGTACTTGGAATAAAGCTCAAGCAAGATATTTTGGAGCTTTACCTGCTATTATTGCTAATTTATATTCTCCCAAAGCATTAAATCTTACTGATGGAATTATTAAATTATTAAGAGTTGTAGATATTGATAACATGCTTGAACTTAAAGGTGTTGAAAGTGCTACTGATAGAATTAGAAAAATTCGTGATAGTCTTTATGGATTACAAAGCTCTGGCGAACATTATATGCAAAATACTGTAATGCTTGCTATGCTTGAAAGTCACAGAGTTATTAAAGATAATAATGGAAATTGGTATATTGGTAGTTTTGCTAATTTTACTCGTGATTTAGAAATTCAAACTATGTGCGATCTTGTTAAAGACGATCCTGAATTGCTTGCTTCTTATAGATTATTTATTGATAATATTCGTTCTGATGCTAATGAAGCAAAAAGTTATGCTGAATTTAGTAAAGATATAAATACTGAATTTATTAAAGCGCATTGTAGCAAAGCTTTTGCTAATGAATATATAAAAAATCGTGATGCTAATCTTAAATCTGCTAAAAAAGAATTTGAAAGGTTTGATACTCTTGCAAGTCAATTTGAATTAGTTGATGGTGTAGCAAGAATTAAACCTGATAGTGTTATTACTAAAGATATGTTTGGTAGATTTAGAGATAAAGTTATTAATGTTAATAATAAAATTCACGGTATTTATGATAAAATTGGTGCTGCAAAAATAGAAGCTGAATGGTATGGAGGATTAGTAATGCAATATAAAAAACATTTATATCCTGGTATTCTTAAACGCTGGAGAGTTAGAGGCTATTATAATGAAATGCGTGAAAGTATTGAAAGAGGCTCTTATATTGATCTTATTAGTTTTCTTGCTCATGAATTTAAAGATGATATTAAAAATGCTAAAGCTAAAGGGGGCACTACTACTGATATAGTTCTTCATAGTATTCAAAATATATTTAAATCTTTTATTGATACTTTTATTAATTTTAGATTTAATTATAAAATGCTTCCTGATTGGCAACAGCATAATCTTCGTAGAATTTTAGGAGATAGTATTGCTATTGCTTCTGCAATATTAATGGCTATTGTTCTTCATTTAGCTACTGATGACGACGATGAAGAAGTTATTAATAGTACGTGGTATAATTTAATATTATATCAAGCTGATAGATGGGCTACTGAAAGTAGAGCTTATACTCCTTGGGGGTTTGTTGCTGAAGCCAAAACTCTTTATAGCAGTCCAATTGCTGCATTATCTGGTCCTAAAGATTTATTTAAAGCTATGAGTCTTATTATTGACGCTATGATTGATCCTGAATTTGATCCAGTTTATGATAGAGGTCTTTATAAAGGACAAAATAAATTTACTATTTTACTTGAAAGAAATATTCCTTTATTACGTGTTATTAGAAGACTTCAAAATCTTGATAAAAATAATCAATTCTATCGTTTAAGCGATAATAATCTTCCTATGGATATTGCTACTAATGTTGCTAATTGGATTGAAGATTAGTGGAGCCTAATTGTTAAAAAAAAGAGAGTTAATACAGTTTTTAATACTGTTATTAACTCTCTTTTTGTTTATAATAATGTTTATTTATGCTTGAACAATACTGAATAAATAGTCTGTATTTACGAATAAACAGTATTTATAAGCTATTATATCAATTATATATTAAAAGTAAATAGTTTATATATCTTTATAAAATAGTTTGCCAAATCAAATGATTCTCAATTATTTTCTATAATATTATATTTCGTACTATTAATAATTTTATAATAAATATTAGAGAAAGTAAAAGCATCCTTTCTTGCTCCTTCCTTTACGGGGGAAAAGTAAAAGCTGGTACTATCATTAATGACAATACCAGCTTTAATTATGTATAATTATTTATTAATAATATTATCTATTTCTTTTTGTATTTGAATAAAAGGAATAGTACCTAAAAATGTAATAGATTTTTTATAATTATCATCGTATATTATAGTAGCAGGAAAATCAGTTATATTATTTTCTTTTAATATATTTCTATCAATAAAATCTTTATTACAAATATTAATATTTATATTTTTATTATCGTCATAAGTTTTTTTAATAGATAAAATAATATCAGTCATTATTTCACAACCAATACAATCAGATTGTGTTATTAATAAAACTTGTATCATATTATCGTCCAGTACTACCGTGTCCTCCTGCCCCTCGTTCAGTTTCTTCAGGATTAAGTTTTCCTTCTACAAATTCAATTTTATAATAAGGAAAACAAAACATTTGACCAATACGTTCTCCAACTTGATAAGGAGGATTATTTTCAATTTTAATAAAATTAAATTTAAATGACAATCCGCTAACTACACAAAGTTTACTTAAAACAGTAGTAACAACAGATAAGCATTTACGAATAGCAGTAGAAGTACGAGGTTTAAAACAGAAAATATATTCTCCTCTATAACCATAATCTCCAGTAGCAGGACTATTTGCTAAATAACATTCAGTCTTACGATTAGAAGATCTCGGACGAAATTCAAGAAACCAACCTTTAGGAGGTTCAAATCTGAAATTAGTACCATATACCCAACAGTCATTTTTTTCATCCCATTTACAACTGGTTGCATAAATATCTGCTCCAGCATCATCAGGATTTACATAAATAGGAAGAATGCTATCTATTGCTTTTTTACCTTCTTCTTCTCTATAAGCATTTACAATTTTAATTGTAGTTTCATTTATTTTAGGATCTACAATTTCATAAGTTACTTTAACTGAATTTTGAGAATTTTGTTCCATAATTATTCTTTAAATAATTCTTCTTTTAATTTGTTATCTAAAACTGTATAATAATCATCTGTTAATTTAATAATCCAATCATCAACATCTATTATAATATTAATATAAACTAAAATTCCGTTATTTTGAATATAACAATATTTACAAAAATTTAATATATCTAAAACATTTTCTCCATTATATTGAATAGCTTCATAAAAGAAATGTTTAATTACTAAAGTTTTAATATTTTTCATATATTACGCAGCTTCAGCTAATTTTATTGCTGAATCAAAAGCGTTAATAATTTTACGAGATTTATCTCCATAAAGGATACTATCCATACGATTAATACCTTCACTATTATCAATATTAGAATAATATCCAGTAATACTATTTACAGCCCCCCATAAAGTACCAACAAATTCTTTTTGTCCAGGGCCTTCATAATAATAATTAAAAGTTTTATTTAAAATATTAACTTTACGCATAGAAACGCCACTTGCATCAATAGCTCTCCAATTTTTATTAACTAATGCTTCAAATGTATATCCAGAATCAATAACATCTTGATATTCTTTATCTGTTAATATATTACTACAAAGCCATTCTATATAATTATTATCGGAAATAGATTTATTTGCAAGAATACTATAACATTCATTTATATGTTCGCTCTTTTGTTTACAAATGCCAAGTATTTCTTTTGCAATATTTATTTTAGAATGAACACTTTTAGTATGTCTAAAAGTTATAAAATTAGAACTTGTATTAATAGCAGCAGTTAATGTATTTTCACAAACAATTCTAATAGGAGTAAA
>ENA-OPTB01000721-OPTB01000721.1-human-gut-metagenome-genome-assembly--contig:-NODE-721-length-30343-cov-5.138041_pt1 | contig 30343 bp, 20 predicted proteins | sample MGYA00241810_ERZ501911 | MGnify/ENA primary metagenome ERZ501911 (study PRJEB25962, sample SAMEA2042304) | human gut metagenome | biome: human gut; feature: human-associated habitat; material: faeces... | reverse complement strand
AGAAAAAGAACCAAAAAGAAAGAATCAAGGCTGCGTTTTTTCAGCTACTCCGGTGATTTCTCCAGCTAAAGGCAGAAACTCGCTACGCTCAAACAGTCTGCCCTTCTTAACGCTGAAGAAAACACCTGCGCTTGACGCTGAAAAAACGAGGCCGGGAAACCATGCGGGGTGTTCGCTGCGGACACTGAGATGATTATCGGGATTCAATTATAATTCCGCCACCTAGCAGTAGACCGTCTTTATAGAATGCAGCGGCCTGCCCCGGCGCGATGGCGGTCAAGGGCTCATGAAGTTGCACGTGAAGTAAATTATCCGGTGTAATAGTAATCGTACAACGGTTTTCCTGTTTGCGATATCGTATCTTCACGATAATATCAGAATGCCCCAAGATGCGTTCGCGGTTCACGATGTTCCAGTCTTTCAACCACATTTCTGTCTTTTCCAAGGCGGAGAGGGAGGATAATACCACTTCATTCTTTTCAGCGTTTATCTCCTTTACGAAAACAGGACGGTTCAGATGAATACCTAGTCCACGTCTTTGGCCAATGGTATAAAAAGGGTATCCTTCGTGCCAAGCTATGAAATTCCCCTTTTCATCGACAAATCTTCCTCGTCTGACCATTTCTGACCACGTCTGACCATTCCTGACCAACGTCTGACCATTCCCGACCAATGTCTGACCATTCCTGACCAATGTCTGACCATTCCTGACCAATGTCTGACCATTCCTGACCAACCAATCTTTCAGGAAGCTTCGGTAGTCCATCGGGCAGAAACAAACTCCTATACTATCCTTTTTAGTGGCGACTTTTTGGAAGCCACGTTCAGCAGCCCAGGCACGAGCTTCAACTTTCGTAATTCCTCCCATTGGCAGAAGAATTCTGCTGAGTATATCTTGCTTCAAGCCCCACAGAAAAAAGGACTGGTCTTTGTCCGGGTCAACGGCGTGTGTAATATAGTAAGTATCTGCCAGCTTTATTTTTTGGACATAATGACCGGTAGCGATGTAAAAGATGCCCATTTCATCAGCTATTTTGGCAAGCAAAGGCCACTTTAGATAGTTATTGCACAATGTACAAGGTACTGGAGTATGACCTGCCATATACTCATGCACAAAATATTCGATGATTTGCTCATTGAACATCTCACGGGCGTCATATGTTATATGCGGGATACCGAGACGTTCTGCCAGATTACGGGCATCTTCCAGATATTCGGTCGAGTCGTTCAGCTCATAAAAACGGAAAGTGACTCCGGTTACTTCATAACCGGCTTCCAGCAGTCTCATAGCGGCTACAGAGCTATCTGTTCCACCACTCATACCTAACAATACTCGTTTGTTTTCTTCTATCATGCTGCAAAATTAAGGATTTTCCCGTATCTTTGTCAGTTAAAGCCTAAAGAGAATGAAAGAGAAAATAACTAATGGACAAGTCATCATCGTTTTTACGGAACATCCGGTATTCGGCATATTACTGATTCCTTACATAGCGGAAAGACCGGGCGATGGCACGTTGCAGTTAGTGGAACAGGCTTTTCACGCTTCTCCCGAAGCTATGGAACGGATGAGTGAGGCGGAAAGACAGGCCATTGATATCGCCTCTCATTATACGGAGAAGTATCTGATGAGCAATTACTCCCGTGAAAAGACCGTTTCGCGTTTTCTACATAAATTATCTGAAGATCCTGAACGGATCAAAAACAGCATCCGGCCGTTTATTGAGAAGAAGTTGCAGGAGATGCTGACGTTGATACGCGAAAGCGGACTGCCTTTTTATCAAAAACAGGCTGGTAGTAAAATTCTATATGCTCACCACGCCTATCGGGTACATGCTGATGATGTTGAGACTCGTGTAATCTTTCATGCCGACAGCAAAACATTCCGTTATCAGTTACAATGTTACGATGGAGGGCAGCCATTCTCTTTGACCGAACTGAAGCCCGTCACCGTACTGACTTCCTCGCCGGCAATTCTGCTATTGGGTATGGAGTTATATTTCTTTCCGCATATTGAGAGTACAAGAGTCTTGCCTTTTACAAAGAAAAAATCGATTAGTGTGAATGCTTCCCAAATTGAGAAGTATATAGATAACATTATGATTCCAATTGCACGCTATCATGAGATTGAAACTCACGGGCTGAATATTATTGAAGAGGAATGTAGCTGCGAGGCATTATTATCTCTTGATACAATTCACGGCGAGCAGGTGCTACAACTTAGTTTTCGTTATGGCGACCAGGTATTTACACCAGATAGTGCCGCTGAAATGAAGAAAATCGTTTATCGGAAAGAATCCGGCGACGTATTCTTTTTCCGGCGCAACGTTATCGAAGAAGAGAAAGCAACCCGACTTTTAACGCAAGCCGGATTACAACTACTTGATACTTCTTTCAAATTATCGCCTAAAGCTAAGGAAAAAACGATTGGAGAATGGATTAACAATCACCGGGAAATGTTACAACTCTCTTTCCAACTTGTCAGCAGTATGGGAAATATGCCTTATTGTCTGGATGAGATCCGTATCGAACAAAGCTGTGAAGATGAAGTCGATTGGTTTGAATTGCATATCACGGTGGTTATCGGCACATTACGTATTCCCTTTTCCCGCTTTCGCAAACATATCCTGGAAGAAAAAAGAGAATATCAGTTGCCCGACGGCCGCATGATTCTCCTGCCTGAAGAATGGTTCAGCAAATATGTGAATCTATTGGAAATGGGAATGCAGACGGAAAAAGGAATCCGTGTGAGACGCACGTTCTTAGGTGCTGTACAGACAGCTTTAGGAGAAAATGCACTCAAACAGTTCCCGTCCCAAAAGCACATACACAACATTGCCGTGCCTAAAGCGCTCAAGGCAACATTGCGTCCTTACCAACAGAAAGGATTCTCATGGATGGTACATCTGCACAAACTAGGGTTTGGCGCATGCCTGGCAGATGACATGGGACTTGGAAAAACACTGCAAACCCTAACCTTACTGCAATACATATACAAGCCGTATGGGCATAAGCAGGCTGCCACCCTGATTGTCGTCCCTACATCGCTGCTTCACAACTGGCGGCGGGAAACCAAACGTTTCACCGTTCTTTCAATGACAGAATACAATAATACCGTATCCATCCCCAAAGAGCACCCGGAGAAATTCTTCAATCAGTTTCATTTGGTTATTACTACGTATGGGATGATGCGGAACAATATCGATATACTCTCTTCTTACAATTTTGAATACATCGTACTCGACGAGAGCCAGAATATCAAGAATAGTGATTCACTCACTTTCCGTTCGGCCACCCGGTTGAGAAGCAATCACCGGCTTGTACTGACAGGTACTCCGATTGAGAACTCCCTCAAAGACCTATGGGCACAATTCCACTTCATACAACCGGACTTGCTGGGTACGGAGAGTGACTTCCAAAGACAATTCATAATTCCGCTCCGCCAGGGAAACACCCGTGTAGAGACACAGTTGCAACAACTGACCGCCCCCTTTATCCTTCGCAGAAGCAAAAAAGAAGTTGCTCCGGAACTTCCCGCACTTACCGAGGAAACGATTTTCTGCGACATGACTGAAGAACAAGACACCTTGTATGAACAAGAGAAGAACAGCCTGCGCAACACCTTGCTTCAATATCCACAAAGTACGGACAAATTCCATTCGTTCAATGTCTTGAACGGGATTCTGCGTTTACGTCAACTGGCTTGCCATCCACAGCTTATCTTACCTGACTTCACCGGACTGTCCGGGAAAACGACACAGATAATCGAAACATTCGATACGTTGCGAAGCGAAGGTCACAAAGTTCTGATTTTCTCGTCCTTCGTCAAGCATCTGGAAGTGTTGGCTGAAGCCTTCCAGAAACGTGGTTGGAAATATGCCCTGTTGACAGGAGCGACAAACAACCGTCCTTCCGAAATCGCCCATTTCACCGAACAAAAGGACGTACAGGCCTTTCTTATTTCCCTGAAAGCCGGTGGCGTGGGACTCAATCTCACTCAGGCGGACTATGTATTTATCATCGACCCCTGGTGGAATCCTGCCGCAGAATCCCAAGCCATCGCCCGCGCCCATCGTATCGGGCAGGAGAAGCGGGTGATTGCTTATCGTTTCATTACTCAGAACAGTATAGAAGAAAAGATTCTCTACCTGCAAGATGAAAAGCGGAAACTCGCGGAAACATTTGTCACTGAAAGCGAAGTATTGCCTGCATTGAGCAATGAACAATGGGTAGACCTGCTTGAATAAGAAAAAGAGGCTTCATAATCCATCTTTTAGTATCCCATTCCAAACTGCCACAAAGGCAGCACATTCATGTACCCTCTCTCAATATCGTCTTTTACTACATATCCTCTTTGCGCATCCTGAATCTGTCTTTGTCCCTTTTTCTTCCCACCCACTTCAAAAGTCATATCATCAATCAAGAAATCAGAAACAGGCGAAGCCACCACATCCGAAAAGACACGAGCCTGATTCAGGAAGAAAGTCTCTCTGACATTTCCAATATTAGAATTTTCATGAGCCAGATTATATATCAGATTCGTATTATCCAAATAAACCTTATCCACTTTTCCTAATCCCCGTATACCGCCGGTAGCATCCCGCAATTGCGTTATCAGTCCTGCCTCTTCAATATAGAGACAATAATCGGAAATGTTATTACGGCTTACTTCAAGTATTTTAGCTATACTGCTAAAATTCGGTTTAAAGGGTACACTTTTAGCAATAATAGCAAGAAGTTGCTTCAGTTTCCGCCCGGTAGAGACATTCATATCCGCAAATTGAGGAATATCCGATTCCAAGGTTAAATTTAGAATCTGCCGTAAACGTATATCGTAATCATTCTCCAATGCAAAAGGATAGTAACCTTTTTGCAGATATTCATGAAAAAGCGGAAGTGGATGTTCCAAGCCGGGAATCTCCACCTTATGTGCTATAATATCCTGCAAACTATATATTTGCGAAGGAATATGATGGAATAATTGCAGAAATTCACGAAAAGAAAGCCCTTGCATCTGATACATTACAGCCCGACGGCTCAGGTCTGAGGCTCCCTTATTTATGTCTAATATTGACGAACCGGTAAAGACTACATGTAACTCTGAATGATAATCATAAATTAATTTAAGTTCTTTCGACCAATCCTTATATTTATGAATCTCATCAACAAACAAATACTTTCCGCCCATCTTCACAAAATTGTCTGCCAAATCAAGCAAACGATGGCTGGCAAAGTAAAAGTCTTCTGCCGTCACATATAGAGACTCATTCAAGTCCAGGTTCTCCTTAATATGTTGCAACACAAGAGTCGTTTTCCCTACCCCTCTTGGCCCTGTAAGCCCTATCATACGACTTTCCCAATTTATCCTGGAATAAATATACCGGTGAAACTCAATATTAGTTTCCCGTATCATCTTGCTGAAATATTCAAATAATTTATCCATATCTCTTCGGTTTATAGACAAAGATACGATTATTTGCACTATTATAGTGCAATTTAAATCATTATTTGCACTATTATAGTGCAATTTAAATCAAAGTAGCATCTTTCTATACACAATCTTGCTAAAACACTTTTTTACCCTATCTTTGCACACAAAATAGCACTACATGAAATATAAACTTATCGTGCTTGATCTTGACGGCACACTCACTAATTCCCAAAAAGAGATTACTCCCCGCAATAAGGAGACATTGATACGTGTACAAGAACAGGGCGTCCGGTTAGTACTGGCATCGGGGCGACCGACTTATGGTATTGTACCGCTGGCAAACGAACTACGTATGAATGAATTCGGCGGATTCATCCTGTCTTATAACGGAGGAGAAATCATCAATTGGGAAACACAGGAAATGATATACGAAAATGTTCTCCCCAATGATATCGTTCCGGTGCTTTATGAAAGTGCGCGCGCTCACCATCTGAGCATATTGACTTATGACGGAGCAGAAATCGTGACCGAGAACTCCCAAGACCCGTATGTACAGAAAGAAGCTTTCCTGAATAAAATGGAAGTGCACGAAACGAACGATTTCCTGACAGACATCACACTGCCGGTAGCTAAATGCCTGATTGTAGGAGATGCCGACAAACTCATTCCACTGGAAGCCGAACTTTGTCTCCGGTTGCAAGGACGCATTAACGTCTTCCGTTCAGAACCCTATTTTCTCGAATTAGTCCCGCAGGGAATCGACAAAGCCTTGTCTCTCGGTGTCCTATTAAAAGAAATAGGAATAGGACGCGAAGAAATCATAGCCATAGGTGATGGTTACAACGATTTGTCGATGATAAAGTTTGCAGGATTAGGCATTGCCATGGGCAATGCACAGGAACCGGTGAAAAAAGCGGCGGATTATATCACTTCAAGCAATGAAGAAGACGGCGTAGCCGAAGCAATCAATAAGTTTTTGCCCTGAAAGTTAACCCGTATCCCTAACGAAGATTTTTCCAGTAACAGCGAGGGCACCTTGCCTATTGGTGAATGTTGGATGCCGGAAGCGTAATATTGGATCAGTAGAATTTTAGTGGGGATATGCATATTTTTTTGCGATTTTAAAAAGGAGGAATTTTCTATCGGTTACTACTGATTCGAGCGTTTCAGTACTGAAATGAAACAAACTTATAGTGCGGTCGCCCTGGTTATTTTCAGGAATGTGGTTGCCCTTTATCAAATCCCCTGATATTCAAGCTACGCCAAGTTATCCCCATTCTTCATTCATATAATAAAACAAGGCACGGGCAAACCGGGGAAACCGCAGGAATACCCAGTAGAAAAACCAGAAGAGATAGCCGGTAAAGAGCACCGCCATCACGTAGGCCGTCCAGCCGTAGGGCAGGAAGTGCGCTAGCAATGCCAGCAGAGTGATGACGAGCAAACCTATGTAGCGGCGGCCTATCCACGGCATGGATTCGGGCAGGCAGTCGTAGTCGGAGGCTACGTCGTCGGACGTTTCGTCCACGGCATCCCAGCAGCAACAGTTCAGATTGTCGTATTCTTTGTAGAATAGCGGCGTGTACCAGCCGATGAGTGCCACCAGATGAACAGACTGAAGTACGGCAACCGCTTCGCCCCACGCCGGGAATACTGCATAGAGGACACACAGCACGGGCAAGGGCAGCAAATGGAGCAGATAGTTTTTACGACCGGTGGCAGTAGAGTCGCACAACCCCAACAGCAACCCGGTATGTGCCATGAAGAACAAGGTGAGACAAGCCGGGACGAGAGGCGATGCCCAGACCCCCGCAGCACTCCCGTTGGAAGGGGATGCCGGACATAGCCCGAATCCGGCGGCAATGCCGAGGAAGATGTAAACCACCGCCAACACACGGCGTCCCCGGAGGTACGACTTGCTTCCGGTGTGCCTCATGCGGGGGATGGTGTCGTAGTCGTTGTAGGGATAGAGAAACAATGCCATATAGCCGTACACGAAAAACTGTGCGGCGAAGCAGATTTCTATCATCCGGTCTATGTCGATGGTTGCTTCCATATAGGTATTGTTTTAATTGATTGATATTTCTCTTTCAGACCGCCGGAGTGTTTCAACTCGCTCCGCTGTTGGTCAGCTTGAGATTCACCACCTGTTCCTTTCCGCCTTCCAGCCCGGTCAGCCCGGCAGGGACGGCGTAGGTGACGGTTCGGCCGCCGACGGTGATTTCTATCCACGGAGTTCCGGGAGTAATCGGCTGCGGCAGGAGGATGACGCGGAAGGTGTTTCCGGAAGCGGATTCCAAGGGGGGCTGTTTCATATCGCTTAATTTTAAGTTCTTAAATTTTAAGCGTTCAATATGAAAGAGGATATTGGAGGATAGGGTTATTTCAGGTATTGGTTCTACTTTCTTATAGGTTGCTGTTTCGCTTGCAAAAGTACCGATTCGCTGCCGGATGGTCAAGTATCCCACTCGTTTTTTCCTTTCCATCTCCAATACAATCTTTCAAAGAACTCTTGTGCCCTTGCGGGGCGGTAGCGGGGAGGGTTGCCGGGTTCCCGAAATTGAACTTTGGCGGTGCCAATGTTGAACTTCGACCGCCTCGAAGTTCAGCTTCGGGAGTTATATTCTTACAGGGATACAGGGACTATCCCTTTTTTGCCCAGCCAACGATGTTTATGTAAAAATCGTTGTAATCCTCATCAGTCGAGTCTTCAATGCAAAAGCTATAAACTTGTCCTACCTTTCCGGCATGTGAATCAGTCACATTGTTGGCGGTGATGCTTTGATTTATCTCTGCGCTTTCAGGAATATCCACATACAGGTACAATACATCGCCGGTAAAATCGCGATGTCCTTGTCCCAATACCTGATAGGATGTGCTGCGGTTCGTTTTAGGATATTGGAAATACACTTTCCCTGCATTGTCCGTCAATGTAATTGTCCCGGTAAAAAGGCATTGGGAACATACTGTCCAGGCTATGTTATAGCCTTTCTTTATCTCTGTAAGCTTGAATTCTTTCTTTGCCATAATAATTCGGATTTTAAGAGTGTCGCTGCTGTAAATACTTTCAACTCGTGCTGTAGAGCAATGCGGAAAATCTCCTTGGCTTTCGCTTCGTCTATCTGCCTGCGATAACTTTCGAGCATGTTTGCCATCTGATAAGCTCCATCAGGCGTACCGCCGTTTCCTTCTATCCAGAAATAGTAAAGCCCGTCTTTCGGGGCTGTTTTGTCCAGTTCGTTGGCTATCCAGTTCCACAAATATTCGCAAGGCAGCATTACGCTGAACAGGTAGGGCGAATCAAGGTTTCCCGCCACAAATGCTTCATAGGCGGCGTATTCCTTGATTTCATCTCCGGGAATTACGCCTGAGGCTTCACGCACGTACCACGTTTCGTGATAATAGGCATTGTATTCCTCATAACTGGTGTACTTGCCTTGCAGGAAGTCACCGCAAGCATCGTCCAAAGCGTGGGTCGCCGCTACCGCATAAGCATCTTGGGCCTTGAAGCAATAGTAAGCGTCCTGCACCATCAACGATCCATAAGCATTCGGGTCGAGGTCGTTGTTCAGAATGCCTTTGAAGTATGCCGTTTCCAGCACTTGCCGTGCGATAGGCTCGCACTCCTGCCACATTTCCCAAAATAGGGCGTCCGGTGGCGGAGCATCAGAAGACAAGAGCTGTCCTCTCCTGCCCAATCTTTCTGCCACAACGGAAAAATCACGTCTGATATACCATTTGTTCATATCCATATATTTTGTAATTATAGTTTTCAATATTGCTTTCTTTCACTTCGCTCTGCCGACCGGGCTGCTCCTTCTTATGGGAAGGTGATGCTCTTCCATTTCATGTTGTAGCCGTCGAGCACAGTCCATTCGTTACCGTTGGAGACTTTGGGGACGGCCATGCCGTCCTGCTTCTTGTCGGCGTTCAGCACGAGGTCGCACATGGCGGGATTGAATGCGTTATCTCCGGTATGACCGGCGGTGGTTCTGTTCTGAAAAACGGCATTGCGCTCTATACTGCTGCCATTATCTATATCAACGAAATCTCCGGCTGCGGTGGCTTTTATCCGGGTAAGGCTGCTGCATCCCGTTACGATATAACTGCTGAACCGGGTACACATCGGTATTTCGAGCGTTTCGAGGCCCGTACATCCGAAGAAAGCATCATGGTCGATCGCTGTTACATTATCCAGCGTGAGTGCGGCCAATGAAGTGCATTCCCGAAATGCATTGTTATCAATCCGGGCAACCTGCGAAAGATTCACCGTAGTCAGCGCAGCGCAACGGATAAAGGCATACTCTCCGATTACCTGCACGCCATCGGGCAGCGTCACCTCCTGCAAGGCGGTGCAATCCATAAAGGCGTTGTCGGGCAGTGTTGCCTCTGTTCCCCAGCCCGTCACTCCGCTGAGGTCGCATTTCGTGATTTTTGTATTACCGGCAAATGTACCTCTGTTACCGCCCATTCCTATCTTGGAAAGTTCGCCCGTCAGCTTGATTTCGGTGTAGCCTGCGTCGATGGCGGCAAGGATGTTTAGCTGTGCTTCGTCGGCGGTCATGGAGGTCATGTCGATGTCGCCGGAGGTGGGGGGTGTGAAATTTTTCGGGCGTAGCTTGATTTGATAATCCGCCGGGTCGAGGTAAAGCTCGAAGTTGCCGTCGTATTTCTTCATCTGCTCTCCATAGAGGCTGACTATTGACTCCGGATTCACTTTCAAATGGTCGCAGTCCGCCTGCGTCAGTTGGTTACCGTCGGTTCCTTGGGCGATGGAGGTTATGCCGACCAGGCTGAGCTTGAGGTGCACATCACCCGTGAGGGCTTTCGGAACGGAGATAAGGGGGGAGGAAACGGGTGAATAGCGCTGTAGATCTATGTAAGCCCCGGCGGCGGTCTTTCCCCCGTTCAGCACGAGGGTGGAGCCCTCCGCGACTCTTGCACAGCTCGAACTGCCTGCCGCGTAAGACAATTCGCAGCCGTCACCCAGTTCCAATGCTGCTTTCTCGCCGAAAGCCAGAATCATAGATTGAACCCCGTCCAATGTCACGTTCCCGCCCAGCGTAATCCTGCCGTTGAGAACACCTACCATGGCAGAATATGAGTTCGGATCTTGAACCAGCTTGATATTGGTGAATTCGATATAAACGGCATCGGCGGCGGCATTGTTATTTCCGAGTAAGTAAAAGCTGCCGTTTTCCCAAGTGAGGGTGTGGCCGCCGCCGTCTATCTTGAAGTAGCCGCTGCCGTTTATGAATGTGCCGCTGCTACTATCTCCTCCTGCGGGTACTGTGATGTCACCGCCCAGCGTAATGAGCGTAGGGGCGTCGGCCGAACCGCCCGTCTGCAGGGCTTCGTGCAGGGCGTCGTAGGTGGTGACGGTGATACCTTCCGGCACGGCATCCGTTACCGTCACTTCGCAGGTGGCCTGTTTGCCGCCTGCCGTGGCGGTGATGGTGGCGTTTCCGACTGCCACAGCCGTAACGAGGCCACTGTCGTCCACCGTTGCGGCAGCGGTGTTGCCGCTCTTCCACACGACGTTCTTATCGGCGGCATCTTCGGGAGTAACCGTTACGGTGAGTCGTCCGGTTTCGCCTACGGTCAGTTCCAAAGTAGGTTTATCCAGTGTTATGCCCGATATGGCTACCGGATTGTCGTCTTCGCTGCACGCTGCCAACAGCGCCGCCGACAGGAATAATGTCAAGAATTTCGTTTTCATAAGTTCCTTACTGTATTAGGTTGATCATATTAGTTGGTATAATAGTGTTTTTATATAGGATGCCTTGCGGCTGTTTTTCGTGCAGAAAAAGGAAGAGACCGGTTACTGAAGAACCTTTCATATCGCACGAAAATATAACACGTAATCAATTATTGCAAATAAAATCAATTGTCTTTCGTTCAAACTAATGAAAGACAATTTTTTACATGCTGAAAAGCAGGAAAACCAACGAAAGACAATTTTCAATTAACGAAAGACAATTTTATCCAAGCATGAGAAACAGTGTGGCAATTGAGGAAATTCAGAAAAAAAACAGACACATCATTCACCGGTAATCTGATGCTTCAATTTTCGCCGCATCAGTGTCCTTTAAGCAGATTTGTCTGCAGTAAGTTTTTGGGGTCATTTCCATCATTTTTTTGAAATCCCTGTTGAAATTACCGCTATTGTTGTACCCTACCATTTCACATACCTCTTCTATCGTATATCCGGGATTTTCAGTAAACAGACGGGCTGCCTCGCGCAAACGAAGTTCCTTGCGCCACGGGCGGAAGTCCATTCCGTAATGGTCTTTCATATATTGCCGGAAGAATGATTGGGGTACCCCGAAAGAATCGACCACGATACCGGAAGGGGTATCCTTCTCACAGTATTCTTTCTCATCCACGTATTTCTGTAATCTTTCTTTTAATAGCTGTTCCTTTGTAAGAAAAATAGTTTCCGGCGTCTCCCTGTCCTCTTTTACAGACTTGCCTGTTTCGACCATGTCTGTTTCTATCGGGGTTGCATAAACCTTTGCTTCGGGTGGAACAGCCACAATGACCGGAATCGCAAATTTCATCCTTCGATAGTAGTTGACGAACCACATCACCATGAAACTGTAATAAAGCACATACAGTGGAACAAAGAACTTGTACCAATCAGTAAAAAACAAGACGGATATGGCCATGACCCCAACAGCCAATGCACTATAAAATCCGGTCTTTACCCATGTCAGACGGTTCTCCTCGTCCTCGTCATAGTAGTCCTCCACCTCTTGTACCGTCTTGCGGTAAGCCTGCGTGAATTTTCGGGTATAGATAATCAACTGGATAATATAAGCGGCGATGCCCGTATAAAAGAACCACAAATAATAATCTGTAAAACAAAACAAGGTGATAAACAGGGTTGCACCTGCCACCGCAATACCTCCGGCCTGTCGGAACACCATGCTCCATCTGACTTCACCCGGACGTATGAAAACCAACATGGACATGGTAAAAAGAAGAGCCTGAAACGATGCCACAAAAAGCGTACTGGCAGGTTCAATACGACGGTCATAACCCGTAAAGCAGCATACCAGGCTGAGAAGGGCGAGTACAAAATAAGAGGGCACAAGGATATTACGGGCCTTCCGTAACTTCTCCAATCCGTCTTCCGGCAGTATCGTTGTAGTTGCCAGCATACCTCCCAGCATCGCTATCATGAAAGCCGAAGCTCCCATCAGGATTTTATATGTTGTTTCATTCATGTGTTCAGATCATTAGGATTACAAAATTAGTCTTTTTTGCATTTCGTGCCAAATAATTGGTTGTGAAACCAATCGTTTTTCGATGTGAAACACTTTGTTCCAATAAGGGAAAATAAATCAAGACTATAAATGAACCTGTCAAAGATGGGGCGCATATTCAGATTTTATACTAACTTTGCGCTTCCAATAGAACAAATATAAAAGGTTATGGAACATCAACTTACCATTTACAACACGTTAGATAGAAAGAAAGAGTTGTTCGTGCCGCTTCATGCGCCCCATGTAGGAATGTATGTATGTGGGCCAACTGTATACGGTGACGCTCATTTGGGACATGCACGCCCGTCCATCACATTCGACATACTCTTCCGTTATCTCACTCATCTAGGATATAAAGTGCGTTATGTACGTAATATTACCGACGTAGGTCATTTGGAGCATGACGCCGACGAAGGAGAAGACAAGATTGCCAAAAAAGCACGTCTGGAAGAACTGGAGCCGATGGAAGTAGTCCAGTATTACCTGAACCGCTATCATAAGGCAATGGAAGCGCTCAACGTACTTTCGCCAAGTATCGAGCCGCATGCTTCGGGACATATCATCGAACAAATCCAACTGGTACAGAAGATTCTGGATGCCGGATACGCTTACGAAAGCGAAGGTTCCGTTTACTTCGACGTAGCCAAATACAATAAAGACCATCACTACGGAAAATTATCCGGACGCAATCTGGACGACGTATTGAATACCACCCGCGACCTTGACGGACAAAGCGAGAAGCGCAATCCCGCCGATTTCGCCCTCTGGAAAAAGGCACAACCGGAACATATCATGCGCTGGCCGTCTCCATGGAGCGACGGTTTTCCCGGATGGCATGCCGAATGTACCGCTATGGGACGTAAGTATCTTGGCGAGCATTTCGACATTCACGGCGGTGGAATGGACTTGATTTTCCCTCACCACGAATGTGAAATCGCACAGTCGGTAGCTTCGCAAGGTGACGACATGGTTCACTACTGGATGCACAACAACATGATTACCATCAACGGAACAAAGATGGGCAAATCACTCGGTAACTTCATCACACTGGACGAATTCTTCAACGGCACTCATAAGTTACTGGCACAAGCCTACACTCCGATGACTATCCGTTTCTTCATCCTGCAAGCTCATTACCGTAGTACGGTCGATTTCAGTAATGAAGCGCTGCAAGCATCGGAAAAGGGTCTGCAACGCCTGATGGAAGCCATTGACGCATTGGAAAAGATAACTCCTGCAGCAGCGACTTCAGCAGGTATTAACGTAAAAGAACTGCGTGCCAAGTGCTATGAAGCAATGAATGATGACCTAAATACTCCTATCGTCATTGCACAACTTTTTGAAGGCGCCCGTATCATCAACAATATCATCGCCGGAAATGCTACTATTTCCGCCGAAGATTTGAAAGACTTGAAAGAGACTTTCCACCTGTTCAGCTTCGACATCATGGGACTGAAAGAAGAAAAAGGCTCATCCGATGGTCGTGAGGCAGCATACGGCAAGGTAGTAGATATGTTGCTGGAACAGCGTATGAAAGCGAAAGCCAATAAGGATTGGGCTACTTCCGATGAAATCCGTAATACATTGACCGCACTCGGATTTGAGGTCAAAGATACGAAAGACGGTTTTGAATGGAGACTGAATAAATAAGGCAAGAAGCAGTGCACTTCATTGTGCAGACTAAAAATAAAGAAGACCGGCTCACCACGAACCGGTCTTCTCTTTTTTCATAGAAACATATAATAACTAATACCCCTTTAAAGTTGTTTCTCTTACTTATTCACTAATCACTTATTATCCATTAGTATCTCAACAGGTTGTCCATGCTGGCAAGTCACTGTCAATACAGTATTTTCTCCTTTTTGTTCCAACTGAACATTCTCCATTGGGTTCGTCAATGTCCAATGCCCTTTAAGACGTATTTCCTTACGAATAGGGCGGCTAGGCTCTTTGGTCGTATAAGCCTTTTCTTTGATGTTCAAGTTCGGGTCGCAGATACTCAATCGAATACCTTTGGCTGATTCTTTGGCATACATCACCATCGTTTCCGCAGGAATAGAAGCAATCAGTTTGTCACTTTCAGGCTGATAAGTCTCAAAAGCAGCATAGGCTGTAATACCCGTTTTCTTATCATACACAACATGAGCAGTCTGATCGCGCTGTAAAACTTCATAGGCAGAAGCTTTACGAAGTTCATCCAAATCAGAATCAGAGGGTTGTATCAGAACCATATACTCGTATGTTCCATCCTTCGGAGCCTTACCATGCTCTATCCACGCAGAAGAGAATGTTCCTTTTGTCACCGCACGAGTCTTTTCATGACGTGATTCCTGTTCCGCAACTTGTGTACGAACATTTCCGTCAACCACGTGATAATAATTATCATAGCCATCATGCAGCCAATAATTATCATCTCCTACTTTAGAATCCTTTCCATTGTACTTTGTCTGGAAAAGGGTCGTTTCCGTAGGATAATCCGCGTTGCTATTGGTTATGCCTGTCCCCATGCAAATCATCCGGTTGTCAAAACAAAATACTGATTTACGGGCAACAAAGTCAGGCGTAAAGTTCTCATAACCTCTTTCCATCAGTTTCATGGCAAACATACCGTTTTTACCATCCAGCGAACTGCTACCCGAAAAGTTCTCTTTGGAATGAGCCATTGTGGTTCCTTTCAGCGGACTATCCAACAGTTCGAAAGGTAAGTGAATGGTAGTCGTACCCGGCAAACGGTTCCAGTCCCAGCCTTCCTGTACAAAACCGCTTCCGGCACGGGATACGGGGTTTCCTTTTCCCATAATCTGTACCGAGCCATAACTTTGGTAACGTCCATAACGATTATCTTTCACATAGATTTCAGAACCCCATACATCAGTCGTATATCCCTTCAACGTCACCATCCAGTCCGCACGGCGGAAAATGCCTGCCGAACCGTAGTTATAGACGAAGAATCCTTGTGGAGCTTGGGCAGGCTTGATACCTTCTTTCTTAAAGAAACGTGCATTCGGAGTATCTCCATTGCGTACAAGACGCAGATAATCAGCAGCCAGACCACGGTCGAACGTATTCCCCTGACCTGACAAATCGCCCGACAAAGCAATATTGGCAAATGCTTCAATATCATCGCTCCCCATTTTTCCACCAAAAGGATGACGACCACTGATACCTATCCCCCACTCATAAAGATTACAATAATTACGCATGGCGATAAAAGCGGACTTCATATGCCGGCGGGCATCTTCCGTAAGCTCGAAACCTGTGCCATTGGTGAAGGCTATAAATTGTCCCACCGTAGCCAGTACTCCGGTTGTATATCCCGGATAAAAGCCACCGTGATGGAAAGTAGTGCCGTCTACCTTTATACCACCAATCGTTCCCGACGTATATCGCAAGGAAGAAGACAGCCAGCGTGACAAACCGCCCAGCGCTTGCTCCTGTTCCCTTGCATCGGGAAACATCATGGCGGAAATAAACTTCGCCATCAGCAATGTATGCCAGGAGTCCAACAACTCATCACGCGTTGGTGAACATGGTTGGCGAGTCTCCTGCAAAGCAGCCCAGAAACGTAGTGTAGACAGATAAGCATCACGGTGAGCATGTTTATAAATCGCATCACGCATCAACCAAGCAGTGGTATATATCTTACGGATCTGATAACCATAATGATGATTCGTTCCCATACCGCTGCCGAATGCAAACCCTTGATCTATGGCATAGTCGAATACTGTAAAGTAATTCTTCCTTGATATTTCATTCTGATTATAATAGGCATCAAGCGCAAAACCGGAAAGCATGGTCTCAATATCATTCCATGACATCTCTCCTTTTTTCTTATCCAGCTCATCGGGAGCAACAATAGGAGCCCCCACAAAACCTGTCCCAGCAGCAGACGGATAAATGGCTGCTTTCTCAAACGTTTTGTAGGCTGCATTAATCTGCCCTTGCGGTACTTTTTTCACTTCCAGAAAGTCCGTCAAACGTTGTTCGATAGTTTTCAGGTCTTTCTTCTGTTGACTGGTCAATTTAGAGGATAATGGAGTATCATAAGATTGCTGTTCCCATTTCCACACGAGACACCAGTGCCAGAGGTCACGATTAGACAAGCCGTTATTGGACGGCAACTGCTGGTCGGGAGTAGTGCGAAGATTCATCTTCTTCTCAGGAAAAGTCAGACGGTCAAGAAAAATACGTCCTTTCCGTTGAGGAGCAACCAACCGGTAAGCAACGATATTCTTGTCGTTCTTCTCTCCTTTCATATACTCGAAAGAAATCCAGCACGCACGCCAACCGGCTGCCTGCAAATGATAAGAGAACCAATAAGAGACTTCGCCCGCCTTATTCAGAAACTCGAAACGAATAGAATCCTGCTGCGGTTTCTCATTATAAATCCACAAAGTAATGCCGAACCGCTTCTCTTTCTTCGCATTGAGTGATAAAGGAGAGATTTGAACATTTAAAGCAGAACCGGGTTGAAAATCCCATTCCAGGCTGCTCTCCCCTTCTTTATAAAAGAGAGAGGATGCTTTCAGTTCTCCTTTTCCCGAAACGTTGAACACTTCGGGGACTCCGTCTTCAAAGCCGATGAATTGGGCAAAAGCGGAAGAGATACTTCCAAGCAATAATAGTATAATGAAACAAGTATTTTTCATTCAATCGCATATTAATTTTTAGACAGAAGAACATAAGAACAAAAGATAGAACAATAATTCTATAAACAGCAAAAATAACTATCTAAACACAGCCTTTATATTCTTTTGTTTTTCTGTCTAAATTAAATTTTCATTCAACTACATAGGTTTCTGTTAATAAGGAATTCTGTCCGACAGAATCTTTTCCGTGTACCAAGGGTCGTTAATTTCCTTCAGCATAGTACCCATTTCACGATAAAGTTGCTCCACTACTTCCTTATTTTCTTCCAAAGGCAGGTTGTGCAACTGATAAGGATCATTCAAGTCATCAAACAGAAGGCTCTTCTTTAGTTGCTTCGTATTGCGGTCGATATATAAGGCTAAGGTATATTGTGCGGTCTTGATACCTCTCGAAGAAGGGAAATAAGTCTGTACCAATCCGTTTTCATCCTTTTCACCGTCCAGATTCTGGATATACAGCGCACCCGTCGGGCGGACAATTTCCGCCTTTTCATCAAAGAAAAGAGGAGCAAAGTTACGGCCTTGCACTTCTGCCGGAATAGAATCACCCAATCCGCACAAGCCAAGCACAGTAGGCATAATATCTGGTGATGAAAGCAGCAAGTCATCTACTCTCGGCTGAATCTTGCCCGGGAAACGCACGATAAACGGAATATTCATTGATTCGGAGTAAGGCGAGTTCTTCGGGTCTTCGGTACGTTGGCTGCACATCGTCTCGCCATGGTCGGAAGCGAAGATAACAACCGTATTTTTATCCAGTCCCAAGTCTTTCAGCGTTTCCAGAATCTGACCGAAGGCACGGTCAACTCCCGTTACGGAAGCAAAATAGTAACGGGCAGATTCTGCCTTTTTCATCTTCAGGTCTACGTTCGGACGAACCAGCAAGCTATCCAAAGGTTTATCCTTGTAAAGGTTGAAATCCTGCTCTTCACAGTCGTCCAAAGAACGATACGGACTATGAGGCGGGTTCATGCCTACCATAATAAAGAAAGGTTTCTTTGTATCGCGCACGTTACCCTCATTTTTCAAATATGAAACCACCTTGCCCGATTCATGCAAAGGCGACCATTCTTTCGGGTCGTGTCTCTTGCCGTCCGTATCCCAATAGTGAGGATTCTTATGTTCATCAAACGTACCGTAAGAATACCAGTAGTTAAATCCGTGACGACGTTCTTTCGGAGTATAGGCATCCCATGCCGGACGTTTGGATTCTACATATTGTCCCGGATGTTCGGGGTCGTTCGGGGTCGGAAAATCGGCATGAAGTTTTCCGAAATAAGCACAGTCATAACCGGCTTTACTGAACACATCACCGATACATTCAGCGTCTTCACGCAAAGAACTGATGGGACGCGTAGAATTACAGTTCAAAGGCACGCCGCTCCGGTTGGGATACATGCCGGTCAATAACATTCCACGATGAGGGCTACTCAGCGGGCAGTTGCTCTGTGCAGAAGACAACACCATGGATTCGCGGGCAAATGCATCCAGATTGGGGGTATGAACAGGATCGCCCTGAAAATTCACTTTATCCCGGAATCCGTCCTGACTCCAGAATCCCATTGCCTGGTTACGGTATTGGTCGGGAAATACATAGATAATATTGGGATGCTCAGCTTGTTCCACAACTTGCTTCGGGGCCTTGCAACCCTGTGCCGCAAACAAAGTCAGACCACCTACCAAAAGGTTTATAGGTTTATTCATGATAATGATAGTTAACGATAAACGGGTTATAATAAAGATAATAAACAAATGAACGGTGAACGATGGACAAGCTGTATACAGAGGCCTGTGTTCATCATTTACCGTTCACTGTACATATCAATGAGATTTATTTCTTTTCGAGATCCCTTTTGCGCATCAGCGCTTCCAGGAAGTAATAGTCAGCATAGTTCAGAGGAACATCAATTTCCTGACCGTGAGGAATACTGCCCACCGAGTGCATCAGGATAAAGTTGCCGTTAGTACCCACCTCTGCACGATAAGCGGGTGAACCCAGGCTTTCCATAATCTTATCAGCAGTTTCCTTGTACTGGTTGCCCGGCAGATAACCGTCCAGTTCGTAGAGGGCAGAAGCTGTACAAGCCGCAGCGGAAGCGTCACGTGGTTCATTCGGAATATTCGGTGCATCATAGTCCCAATAAGGAACGAGGTCTTCCGGCAGATTCTTGTTGTTAAAGATAAAATTATATACCTTTTGAGCCTGGTCGAGATATTTCTTGTCTTTCGTATAACGATAGCAAGTAGTATATCCGTAAAGAGCCCAAGCCTGTCCGCGAGCCCAAGCCGATTCGTCAGCATATCCCTGTGCAGTTTGTCTCTTGCGCACTTCTCCGGTTTCGGGATCGTAGTCTACGACATGATAGCAACTATTGTCCGGACGGAAATGGTGTGCCAAGGTCGTATCGGCATGTTTCACCGCAATGTTGTAGAAAGTAGAATCACCGGAGAAAGCTGTTGCTTCGAACAACAGTTCGAGATTCATCATATTATCAATAATCACCGGACATTTCCATCCACGTGTTCCCTGCCAGCCTTTATCTGCATCCCATGACTGGATAACACCTGCATTCGGACGGAAACGGGTAGAGAGTGACTTGGCTGCTTCGACAATCACATCCTTATATTCTTTCTTGTCAGCCAGACGGTATCCGTTCAGATAGCTGCAACCAATCATGAAACCAACATCATGATGCCATTTCAGATACTTCACAGAATCAAGAGCTTCCGTATATTTTTCAGCCAGCGGCAACCATTTCTTATCTCCGGTCAGGTTATAAGTCAACCACATGCTACCAGGATAGAAACCAGAACACCAATCTTCAATAGGTATATAAGATATACTGCCGTCTTCGTTGATAGTTCTCGGATTCAGAACCTTGCCGGATTTCTCGATAATATCCGTTTGAATCGTGTTCTGTGCCACTGCGTTGTCGATGTTGTCCTGAATAAAGTCTACTTCAAGCTTTTTTTGTCCACCGCAACTCGTAAAGATCAAAAGGGAAAATCCTAATGCGCTAAGAATTGTTTTCATAATACAGGGATTATTTGTTAAGTGATTAATTTTCTTGATTGCAAAAATAGTGCATTTCAAGAGAATAGACCGACCTAAATAATCCAAATGAGGGACAATTTTGGTACATTTGCAAAAGAAATATCGAAATACAATAAATATATTATGAGCCCACAAGAATTCTTCAAAAACGACCTTTTCGCTGAAAATGCAGGTGTAGTCCTGCTGGAAGTACGCAAAGGATACAGCAAAGCCAAGTTGGAAATAATGCCCGAACATCTGAATGCAGGTGCCCGTACACAAGGCGGAGCCATCTTTACGTTGGCAGACCTCGCTCTCGCAGCAGCCGCCAACTCGCATGGCACACTCGCCTTCTCCCTTTCATCCACTATCACTTTCTTACGTGCAAGCGGCCCGGGTAACACTCTTTATGCCGAAGCACGCGAACGCTACATCGGCCGGAGCACAGGTTGCTATCAGGTAGATATTACCAATCAGAATGGAGATTTGATTGCCACTTTTGAATCCAGTGTATTCAGGAAAGACCAGAAAGTACCTTTTGAGGTAGAAGAATAAAAAGAAATCAAAGTAAACCGTTAATATATATATATCAGGCACGGATTTCGCGGATTACACGGTTACAATTAAATAAAAACCGTGTAATCCGTGAAATCCGTGCCTGATTCTTTACGTTATTTTACAATGGAAGTCAACGGGTGTCGATTCCCCCGAACATCATTCAAGAACGCCTTTGCCGATCCGAAGTTCAGGAACAAATCCAGACGAACCGGAAGATGGTTCTGGTCATCCGTCACAAAGAAAGTAATGACTTCCTTTTCCTTCCCTTTCTTATCATATTCAACCAATGAGAATATCAGACAACGGTAAGTAACTCCGTTCTCGGCTTTTACGTTTTCCTTTCCGCGATAGATAAGCGTCTGCTCTTCCACCTTACGTCCCGTAGCCATCGGAAACTTGATCTTCTCTCCTACTTTATAATCAGTAGGATCATAAGAGCGTGCCTGAGCCAAAATACTCAGCATATCATATATACAACGGCTGTCACTCGCTTCCGATTCATCAAACGTTCCATCCCTGTACGTACGTTTCTGGTTGACAAAGCAAAGTCCATCCTTATACGAGAACCAAGCCTCATCCACTGTATAACGTTTTCCTTCCTCGGCACCCTTACGGAAATAGCGCGGCTCCAGTTTCTCGCCAATCACGCAAGTCAACGTATCACGCATCTTGAAAAAGAAATCCGCCCGTTTGCTGCCCAAAGCAAGCAGGTTCATCCGGTAAGCCGGTTCCGAATGGTAAGTAGTCGCATTGGTCGTCAGACTGGCAAGTCCGGCTTTCACCCAGACAAACTTCCAGTTGAAGTACAAATCATACATCACGTGTTCGCCGGATTGAAATGCGTCATTCTTCGCCTCACATTGGGCACTGGCGGGAAGGGCGAAAATTCCCATCAGTAATGCCACAGTTCCGATAATCAGACTACGGCGAAAGTTAGCGACGCCTGTTCTGGTTATTTCTATCTTTTTTCTTTTTGTCTTCATCTGGTTTTTGTTTTTTAAGCTCATCCGGTTTCTGTTTATCCACAGGGGTCGCATGAATATCCCACGGTTGTGTCACGTCCCACAACGCTTTATACTCTAATATGGTCGGATAATAGAAGACCGCTTCCGGTTGCAAACCTTTTGCAAAGTCCCCCGTGTCCCATTCTCCGTTTCCATTTGTGTCGTTTATCAGTCTGGCCGCATATTTCCCCGGATTCAGGAAGTAAAAATCAACCATTCCATCCTTCTCCACTATCCGCTTACGAACCACCTTGTCTTGCGCATCAAGCAGTTCGACGAATGCCAGAGAATCAGCTCCGGTCACGTTGAAATGAAGCGTGAAATATTCATCTTCACTACGTACCTTGAACCCTTGTTTTATCTTATCGGTAAACAAGCCGTATATACCGTGGAAAGCCGTAGAGTCTACTTCAAACTCATATTCAAAAGTCGGCTCCCAATCATAATACAGATTAAACTTCTTCTGGTTCAGAGAATCCCGTCCAAACTCGAACGGTATGTCCTGCCAAAGCGTATCTACCTTTTGACGCAGATGAATGGCCGCACTGTCAAAGCTGGCTATCGGTTCCTCGAAGTTCAGGGAGATATAACCGTATACATCCATTGACGAAGGCGCACTGACATTTACTGGCAAGAATTTCGTCGGTTCCGGCTCTTCCTCTTCATCTTTCTTTTTCTTCTTTTTCTTCTTCTCCTTTTCCGGCTCGTCTTTCTTATATTTCTGTTTTGAAACCAGGTTCAAGGTATCCGTACGGGGTACTAACTGATTCAAGGTATCGGTATAAAGATAAGTCAAACTCATGGCAAGCGTATCCTGTTTGAATAGCAAAGAATCCTTTACCCAATAATGAATCGTATCGTTCCGCTGATTCTTCTCGATGATAAAGGCGTCCTTTTCATCGAAGTTTAATCCTTTCAGCACAGGCAGAGTGTCTGCCTTGCCTGCAAAATAGAAAGTAAACTTATGCGGCACAAGCCTTTCGGACTTGATAAGATATTGCGAATAGTTCAGTTCCTTGAAAGCCCGGAGAATCACGTCATCCGGCAGATAATGCATATATTTCTTCTCTACAATCGTATCGTAAGTCAATGAGTCCACCCAAGCCGTATCCATACGGATGCGTTCTTCCATGCGGGGGATAATCAGCGAATCATGGAAAGCAATCACCTCACTCTTCTGATTGAACGTGAAGTTCTGGTCGGCATCCATCAAGCCGTAGATACGGTACTTGCCGGGAGCTATGCCACGAATAGAGAAGCGCCCGCGACTGTCCGTACGCGCCACACGGTCGAAAGGCAATTTGTTAAAAGCCGAATCGTTCAGGTTGGAATGCAGTCCGACCAGGATACCTTTGATAGGTTCCAGATTGGATGCATCCAATATCGTTCCGGACACTTCCATCGTATCAATCTGTGCACCGGTAGAGAAGGTAAACGCGAAGTTACCCAACGGATTACCCTCATTATTATCGACAATGGCGTCCGAGAAATCAATGGTATAAGTAGTGTTCGGCTTCAAAGAGTCAAGCAGGTTCACCTGTATCCGCTTTCCGGAAGCCTTTATTTCGGGTTGCTGTATCTGAGGTGGAGAAACAACCACTTTCTCCGTCGCTTTCTCCAACTTTATAAATTCGTCAAATAACAAAGAAACTTTCGTCCTTTCATTATTTAATGCACCGGCAGCAGGAGTACTGCCTATGAAACGGGGTGGAGTCTCATCATAAGGCCCCCCGTCCGGTCGCCCGATACTGGCGCAGGAATATAGCATGGCAACCAGCGTCACTACCGGAAGCGCCTTGCTTACTATTTGTTTTATCTTTTGATTCTCAAACTGTAACATGGTGCAAAAATAAGTGTTCTTATCCAATAAACACCACACTTTCTAGCTAATTTATTAAAAAACGAAAGGGAAGCTTAGTACAATAAACTATCGCCATGAATTTTTTATTTCCTTTTCCCACTAATATAATTAGTTTTCTTGCCTAAAACGAATACAAACATGAATAAAGGATTGTCGGTGCAGTCAGGTGTTCTTGGTTGCTTACGTCCGAGAATGAACTGCAAAAGTCTGGATGCAGCAGAAGATGTGGATGCTGACACCATCCAACGAGTAAATAGTAAATAAAATATAGGCTACTGATTCAGGCAAACCATATCAGATATAATGAGCTTGAATGAATAGTATATACTATATATGTGCGATTGAAGTACTACAGATGAACAACTCCGGTACAAGAGAATGATGATTGAAGTACTGGAGTTGATTGCTTCAAGTACAAAAATCAGTCAACTGAAGTGCTAAATATAAAGAAATTGACTTCAATTATTCAGCTATGCGGGTCTAATCTTGTCCAAACCCTCTTATTGAATTTTTACGCTATTATCCGGTTTCAGTCGTTTCAGTTTTGTCTGCAAACGTCTTGCTATAAGGAGATAGCGGCTGAAAGCGAAAAAAGACATCCCCTGCTGTAGTATGTTGTAATCAGGGGGGAGTGCATTCAGCGCTTTCAGGCTTGCCGGTAAATCTATATATTCAGCACGTGGCCTAAAGTGGATGGCACGTGGGCTTAGGATTACTTATCTGTGAGCTGAAACTCATCGGCACGTGGGCTGAACAGAACAGAGGCTCTATCTTGGTGAAACAGAGGCTCTGATTGAATGAAAAGCAAGCTCCGTTTTGCTAAAACAGAACCTTTGTTACAAGTAGATATAGAATCAAAACAGAAGCCCCAATTATGTACTTTTGCATTCAGGTGCGCTTTCAGCCGAAACTTTCGATGAAAAGGGGCTTTTTTGAAGGACTGAAAGCTGAAAGCTGTTTTTCACTTTTATTATTTAGTAGTAGAATTGACCGGAACAAGTATTACACTCAAGGGTCGCATTGTCTATCCGCCCATGAGAAATAAGATAATTGGAGAGTTCCTCTAATTTCGCCCTATTAATATCGGTCAACATATCGACTAGCATATCGGTCAACTGAACGTTTTTATCGGCCACAACATTCTCACTTTCCACCTTATTCATTTTATTACACCGAATAATAGTAATAGATTGATTACCCGCTTCATCGTTGATAATAAGCATAGATTAATACCGACAACATACTTAATTTATTAAAAACTAGCCTTAATTGAATGATTTTTTGCCCTTCCCTCATTAAAATAATCCTTATCTTTGGCTCCCGAAATTCAAACCTAATACAAAAAACCCATGAAGAAACAACTACTCTCCTGCTGCTTGGCTGCATTGGGACTGACAGCGATTCAAGCGCAAAGCTTCAATGAGTGGAAAGACCCGGAAGTGAATTCCGTAAACCGCTCCGCTATGCACACTAATTACTTTGCTTACGCATCGGCTGATGAAGCTAAGGCCGGTATCAAGGAAAATTCCGCAAATTTCATGACCCTGAACGGTCTTTGGAAATTCAACTGGGTGAGACATGCCGAAGCACGTCCGACCAACTTTTACCAGACTAATTTCAATGACAAAGGATGGGACGACCTTCAAGTTCCCGGCGTATGGGAATTGAACGGTTACGGCGACCCTATCTACGTAAATGTAGGATATGCCTGGAGAAGCCAGTTCAAGAACAACCCGCCGTACGTTCCGACAGAAAACAACCACGTAGGCTCTTACCGGAAAGAAATCATCCTGCCTGCCGACTGGAAAGGGAAAGAGATTTTCGCCCACTTCGGTTCAGTCACTTCCAATATGTACCTGTGGGTGAACGGACGCTACGTAGGATATAGCGAAGACAGCAAACTGGAAGCCGAATTCAACCTGACCAACTACCTGAAACCGGGCAAAAATGTGATCGCTTTCCAGGTATTCCGCTGGTGCGACGGCAGTTATCTAGAAGATCAGGACTTCTTCCGCTACTCCGGTGTAGGACGCGACTGCTATCTTTACGCACGCGACAAAAAATATATCCAGGACATCCGTGTAACGCCTGATCTGGACAGCCAGTATAAAGACGCTACGTTGGATATTGCCGTTGACCTGAAAGGAAGTGGAACTGTTGCTTTAGACCTGACAGATGCCCAAGGTAACAATATAGCTACCGCCGACCTGAAAGGTTCGGGCAAACTGAACACTACACTGAATATCTCCAATCCTGCCAAATGGACGGCCGAAACACCCAATCTTTATACACTGACCGCTACCCTGAAAAACGGGAACAGCACAGTAGAGGTAATTCCCGTCAAGGTTGGTTTCCGCAAGATTGAGCTGAAAGGCGGACAGATACTTGTAAACGGTCAGCCGGTACTCTTCAAGGGAGCCGACCGTCACGAAATGGATCCGGACGGCGGCTATGTGGTTTCCCTCGAACGTATGTTGCAGGACATCAAGGTAATGAAGAAACTTAATATCAACGCCGTACGTACCTGCCACTATCCGGACGACAACCGCTGGTATGACCTTTGCGACCAATACGGTATCTACGTAGTGGCCGAAGCCAACGTGGAATCTCACGGAATGGGATATGGTGACCAGACACTGGCAAAGAACCCGATCTACGCCAAAGCTCATATGGAACGCAACCAGCGTAACGTACAGCGCGGCTATAATCACCCGTCCATCATTTTCTGGTCACTGGGTAACGAAGCCGGCATGGGGCCGAACTTTGAAAAATGCTACACTTGGATCAAGAATGAGGACAAGACACGTGCCGTACAATACGAACAGGCACGCACCAGTGAATTTACAGACATCTTCTGTCCGATGTATTATGGCTATGAAGCCTGCATCAAATATTGTGAAGGCGACATTCAGAAACCGTTGATCCAATGTGAATACGCACACGCGATGGGTAACTCCCAAGGCGGATTCAAGGAATACTGGGACATCATCCGCAAGTATCCGAAATACCAGGGCGGTTTTATCTGGGACTTCGTAGACCAGTCCTGCCACTGGAAGAATAAAGACGGAGTAGATATCTATGGCTACGGCGGCGACTTCAACAAATATGACGGTTCGGACAATAACTTCAACGACAACGGCTTAATCAGCCCCGACCGCGTGCCTAATCCGCATGCTTACGAAGTGGCTTATTTCTACCAGGACATATGGACTACTCCCGCCGACCTCGCCAAAGGTGAAATCAACATCTTCAACGAATACTTCTTCCGTGACCTGTCCGCATACTATATGGAATGGCAGTTACTGGCAAACGGGGAAGTGGTGCAGACAGGCATCGTATCCGACCTGAAAGTAGCGCCCCAACAAACTGTAAAAGTACAACTCCCGATTGATACGAAGAATATCTGTCCTTGCAAGGAGTTGCTGCTCAATGTCAGCTATAAACTGAAAGCCGCCGAATCGCTGTTGCCGGCAGGAACTGCCATCGCTTACGAGCAGTTGAGCATCCGCGACTACAAAGCACCGGAACTCAAACTGGAAAACGTACAGGCTTCCAATCTTCCGGTTATTGTGCCCTCTATTCTGGACAACGACCGGAACTACCTGATTGTTAAGGGTGAAAACTTCTCTATGGACTTCAACAAGCACAACGGTTATCTCTGCCGTTACGACGTGAACGGGATGCAGATGATGGAAGACGGCAGCGAACTGACTCCCAACTTCTGGCGTGCGCCGACCGATAATGACTTCGGAGCAGGATTGCAACGCAAATACGCAGTATGGAAGAATCCCGAACTGAAACTTACTTCCCTGAAACACGCCGTTGAAAACGACCAGGCTGTGGTTCGTGCAGAATATGACATGAAGTCGGTAGGCGGAAAATTATTCCTCACTTATACCATTAATAATAAGGGAGCAGTGAAAGTCACCCAGAGAATGGAAGCTGACAAGAGCAAGAAAGTTTCTGAAATGTTCCGCTTTGGTATGCAGATGCGTATGCCTGTCAACTTCAACGAGGTAGAATATTACGGACGCGGCCCGGTAGAGAACTATTCCGACCGTAACCACGGCGCCAAACTTGGCAAATACCGCCAGACGGTAGAAGAACAGTTCTATCCGTATATCCGTCCGCAGGAAACAGGAACAAAGACCGACATCCGTTGGTGGAGACTACTGAACATCGGCGGCAACGGCTTGCAGTTCGTTTCTGAAGCTCCGTTCTCCGCTTCTGCGCTGAACTATACCATCGAATCACTGGATGACGGCGACGCTAAAGACCAGCGCCACTCACCGGAAGTTGAAAAAGCAAACTTTACAAACTTCTGCATTGACAAGGTACAGGCAGGACTGGCATGCGTCAACAGTTGGGGAGCTATACCACTTGAAAAGTATCGCCTTCCCTATCAGGATTATGAATTCAGTTTCATAATGACACCCGTATCTCATAAACTGAAGTAATGAAGTAAAAAACATAGTTAAAAAACACGGTATCAGAGTACAAGAATACCGAATTTAAAGTACTTTTGCAGCCGGAAACTGATTTAATGGAATTAGTTTCCGGCTTTTATTCCTTAAATCCCCCCTCTATACAAGAGAATGACACACGTGCAACAAAACGCATAATTTTAAAAAACAGATAAATAAGAAGTATGAAAAGTAGAATTGTTTTATTTGCATTTTGCTTAGCCCTTCTCTCTAGTTGCGGCAATAAGGGCAATGACACGGGAAAAGCCCCGGAATATGCAGTACAAGAGTTACAAAAGTCAACTGCAAATCTAACGACAGCTTATCCGGCTACCATTAAAGGTAAACAAGACGTAGAAATCCGTCCGCAGGTTTCCGGTTTCATCACCAAACTGTGTGTAGACGAAGGGGCAAGCGTGCGCAAAGGACAAGTTTTGTTCATTGTCGACCCCACCCAATACGAAGCGGCGGTACGCACAGCCAAAGCAGCAGTCGCAACGGCAGAAGCAGCCGTACGTACCCAACAGATCACTGTAGACAACAAACGTGAACTGAACAAAAAGAACATCATCAGTGACTATGACCTGTCAATGGCTGAAAACACATTGGCACAGTCTCAGGCACAACTGGCACAAGCTCAGGCACAGTTGACCACCGCTCAGCAAAACCTCTCTTTCACACAAGTGAAAAGTCCTTCTGACGGTGTAATCAATGATATTCCTTATCGCCTGGGAGCATTGGTCAGCCCTTCCATCGCTACTCCGATGACTACCGTTTCTGAAATCGAAGAGGTATACGTATATTTCTCTATGACAGAAAAAGAGTTGTTAGCCATGACAAAGTCAGGAAGCACTATCAAAGAAGAAATCAGCAAAATACCGGCCATTAAGTTACAGTTGATTGACGGTACCGAATACAGCATTGAAGGTAAAGTAGACGCCATCACGGGAGTTATCGACCAGAGCACCGGTTCTGTAAGCATGCGCGCTATCTTCCCGAACAAGGAACATATCCTGCGTAGTGGTGGTACGGCAAACGTGCTGATTCCTTACACGATGGATAATGTTATCAGCATCCCGCAGTCTGCAACTCAAGAAATCCAAGACAAGAAGTTCGTTTACGTCCTGCAACCGGACAATACGGTGAAATATACGGAAATCGGTATCTTCAACCTGGATAACGGAAAAGATTATCTCGTTACTTCCGGTTTGAACGCAGGAGACAAAATCGTTATCGAAGGCGTACAGACTTTGAAGGACGGCCAGACTATACAACCTATCACACCCGCCCAGAAAGAAGCGAACTATCAACAGCACTTGAAAGACCAACGCGAAGGAAATTTAGCTACTGCTTTCAATTAATAACTTAGATAACCGTATGAAATTAGATAATTTTATTAACCGTCCGGTACTATCAACCGTTATTTCCATCTTGATAGTCATCCTGGGTGCCATCGGACTGGCAACACTGCCTATCACCCAGTATCCGGACATCGCGCCCCCTACCGTGTCGGTAAGGGCGACTTATACGGGTGCAAGCGCATCAACCGTATTGAACTCCGTGATTGCTCCGCTTGAGGAACAAATCAACGGTGTGGAAAATATGATGTATATGACCTCTAACGCATCCAATACGGGTGCCGGTGATATATCCATCTATTTTAAACAGGGAACAGACCCGGACATGGCTGCCGTAAACGTACAGAACCGTGTATCCATGGCACAGGGACTGCTTCCTGCCGAAGTAACCAGAGTCGGCGTGACAACACAGAAACGCCAGACTTCCATGCTCGTGGTATTCTCCCTTTACGACGAAACCGATACATATACGGAAGCATTTATCGAGAACTACGCAAAAATCAACCTGATTCCGCAAGTCCAGCGTGTTCCGGGTGTAGGTGACGCCTCTGTGATGGGGCAGGACTACTCCATGCGAATCTGGTTGCGTCCGGACGTAATGGCACAATACAAGCTCGTTCCGGGTGATGTATCCGCAGCCTTGGCAGAACAGAACGTGGAAGCTGCTCCGGGACAATTCGGTGAACGCAGCAACCAGACTTTCCAATATACCATTCGTTA
>ENA-OPTB01000709-OPTB01000709.1-human-gut-metagenome-genome-assembly--contig:-NODE-709-length-30719-cov-3.450659_pt1 | contig 30719 bp, 27 predicted proteins | sample MGYA00241810_ERZ501911 | MGnify/ENA primary metagenome ERZ501911 (study PRJEB25962, sample SAMEA2042304) | human gut metagenome | biome: human gut; feature: human-associated habitat; material: faeces... | reverse complement strand
AGATGGTCAGCATGATGTGAATTATGTAGAAGATATTTGTAAACCTATTATTGAGGGTAAGGCTAATATGACAATTGGATCTCGTTTTGTAGAAGGTTCTACTAGTGAATTTAAATCTACAAAGGCTAGACAGATGGGAATCAAAATTATTTCTTCTTTTATTAAATGCTTCGCACATGAAAAATTATATGATGTGACTTCTGGGTTTCGTGCTATTGATAAAGGGTTGATTAAACAATTTGCCTTGGAGTATCCTTTGGAATATCCAGAACCGATTTCTACAACACAAATATTAAAAGAAGGGAAGAAAATCAGTGAAGTGCCTGTAGAGATGAATGAGCGTAGTGGTGGAGTTTCTTCTATTCGTAGTTGGAAGAATGCTTATTATATGATTAATGTTCTTTTATCCATCATGATTATTGGAACAAGGAGGTCAAAATAATGCCATTAAATTTAAGATTATCGATTTTAATTATTGCCCTTATTTTGGCTGCAGTTATTTTGAGAGTACTTCATAAAGATATGATCCCTGTTAAATATTCTTTATTATGGGGAATCGGTGTTATTGTATTAATTATTCTTTCTATTTGGCCAAATATTTTAGTTTCACTTGCCAACTTAATTGGATTTCAAACCATTTCTAATATGGTAACTGGGGTTTTATTTGTCATCTTGTTATTTATTACAATTTCATTAACTGTGATTGTTTCAGGACAAAAGAAAAAGATTACTTTATTAGTACAAGAAGTTTCTATTTTAAAGAATAGAGTTAATGATCTAGAAGAAAAGAAGGGTGAGTAGATTATGGTAACTCATACTTTTGTAGTATTAGCTTATAAAGAGTCAAGATATTTAGAGACTTGTATTCAATCTGTATTGAATCAGGAATTTAAAAGTATTGTTGTGATTGCGACTTCTACAAGAAATGCATTTATTGAGCAATTGGCAAATAAATATCACTTAGAAATCATAGATAATCCTAATCCTGGAAAGGGTATTGGATATGATTTTGATTTTGCGAGAACTTGTGTAAATACTGATTTAGTAACAATTGCCCATCAGGATGATATTTATGATCCTACTTATTCAAAAGAAATTGTTAATAATTATTGGAAGTATAAGGATGCTACGATATTATTTACAGACTATTTTGAATTACGAAATGGCAAGAGAGTATATGAGAATACAAATTTAAAAATAAAAAGAATTATGTTAAAGCCATTGCATAATAAAGAGAAGTCAAATAGACGATTTATTAAAAGACTGCCTTTAATGTTTGGTGATCCTATTTGCTGTCCTGCAGTTACTTTCTGTCAAAAGAATTTAAATGTAAAAACTTTATTTGCGAATGATATGAAGTGTGATATTGACTGGAGTGCTTGGGAGATTGCTTCGAAAATGGATGGACGATTTGTGTTTGTGAATAAACCTTTGATGGGACATCGTATTCATGAAGAATCAACAACAACAGAAATTATTGAAGATAATAATCGTTCAAAGGAAGATTATGAAATCTTTAAAAGATTTTGGATTGCTCCTATCGCAAGATTATTGACAAAATTGTATTCGAATTCAGAAAAAAGTAACAAAGTTTAAATTTTTATGCTAGAATGTTAAAAGAGTTTTAAAAGGAACTCTTTTTTTACGTTATAAGGTATATAAAAAAATAAAGGATATTAGCTATGAAAAGAAGAAGGTTGATTTCGGTATTAACAGTAGTTTTAGTTTTTATAGGTTTATTATTGGTCCAAGTCGCAAAATGGGTACCAAATACTTTTGGAAATATTCCATTTGAACAAGTTGTATTTCATTTATTAGTGCCAATGGAAGGTACAGACATGTCTTTTGTAGAAAGCTTCATTCAAGAGTGCTTACCAATACCTGCAATTGTGTCTGGTTTACTTTTACTATGTTGCGTTTTGAAAGACTGGAAAGTAAGTCAGGATATAAAAGAAGGTGAATTTAGACATGTTCGAAATAATGTTCTGATTATTATTACATCTTTATCATGCTTATTTGTATGTGTATTTGGAATAGCAGATTGTGTACATGCGATTGGAATTGACCAATATTGGTATAATGTCTCACATCCATCTAAGTTATATGAGGAATATTATGTGAATCCATCAACGGTGAAATATTCATTTCCTGAACAAAAACGAAATTTAGTTTATATTTTTATGGAGTCTATGGAAACAACATATGAAGATTTGGAGCATGGTGGAGCTTTTGAAGAATCAAGAATTCCAGAACTTACAGAACTTGCAGATAATAACCTAACATTCTCTTACGGAAATAATGACAATAATGGTTTTTTAGTGCCTTCGATGTCTGGATGGACAGCAGCCGCTATGGTTGGACAAACGAGTGGGATTCCTTTAAATATTCCGGTTGATGGAAATAGTTATGTAAGTAAAGACAGTTTTTTACCTGGGTGTTATTCAATTGGAGAAATATTAGAAAATAATGGATATCAAAATGAATTGTTGATTGGTTCGGATGGTGAATTTGGAGGACGTGAGTATTACTTCAAACAACATGGAAATTTTAATGTTGTTGACTATAATGAGGCAATAGAAAAGGGCTGGATTAATAAAGACTATCACGTATGGTGGGGTTATGAAGATATTAAATTGTTTGAGTTTGCGAAAACAGAACTTACAAATTTAGCTGGTCGTGGACAACCATTTAATTTTAATATGTTAACAGCAGATACACACCATATTGGCGGTTTTCCATGTTCTGAATGTGAAGATTTATATGGAGATCAGTATTCGAATGTAATCCGTTGTTCGAGCAAGCATGTTACTGAATTAGTGCAATGGATTCAAGAACAACCTTGGTACAAGAATACGACAATAGTATTGGCTGGTGATCATAAGAGTATGGATCCAGATTGGTTTAAGGATATTGAAGAGTCTGGATATAATCGTAAATGTTATTATGCAATTATTAATTCGGTTGCATCACCTACAACACAAAATTCACGTAAGATTACGACATATGATTTATTCCCAACTACATTAGCTAGTTTAGGAGTCACATTTAATTCGAATAGACTTGGATTAGGTACAAATTTATATACAGATGAAGAAACCTTAGTTGAAAAGCTTGGCTTCAAAAAGTTTGATAAGGAATTGACTCGTCATTCGAATTATTATGATAAATATATTTTATATGGAAAGAAGAAAGAATAATGGATAGAAAGAAAGTATTACTGTTAATTAATCCGAATTCTGGTAAGAAAAACTCAAAGGGTCAATTGTTAGATGTGTTAAATGAATTCGCATCTCATAATTATCAAATGGAAGTATATGTATCTCAAAAACAGATGGATATTTGTCATTATATAGAAGAGAATGGTGAAAAGTATGATGTTGTAGCTGTATTTGGTGGGGATGGTACATTGAATGAGGCTACAAATGGTTTGATGAAGTTAGAACATAAGCCAATCATTTCTTACTTTCCTACGGGTACAATGAATGATTTTGGCACGAACTTTGGTCTAACTAATGATATGTTGCAATGTGCAAAGATTGCTTGTAAAGAAAATGTAGAGTCTTTTGATGTGGGTAAGATGAATTCTCGTTATTTTAATTATGTAGCTGGTTTTGGTGCGTTTTGTAATGTGAGTTATGAAACAAAACAGGAATTAAAGAAGCAATTAGGGAATATGGCTTATATAATTAAAGCTTTGCATGAAATACCGAACTTACATCCGTATCATGTAAAGATGAATGTGGATGGTAAGAAATTCGAAAAAGACTTGATGTTTGGATTGATTATTAATGGGAATCGCGTTGCTGGATTTGAAATGGTTGAGCAAGATGATAATACATTTAAGGATGGTGTATTTGATATTATCTTAGTGGAACATACACCTAATTTATTAGAACTTTATAATTATCCTTTAGGAGTATTGCATCCTGAATTAAACATGAAGTATGTTGAAAGATATAGAGCTAAATCCATTATGATTGAATCCACTGAAAGATTGGCTTGGACATTAGATGGTGAAGAAGGCGAGTCAACATTAGTTGCTCATATAGACAATTATCCTAGAGCTTTACAAATATATGCCAATGAAAGAGATTAGTTTCTCTTTCTTTTTTTGGTTGTTTTACATATCTTTTATTGAAATTGAAAGCGTATTTTATTAAAATGTATTTTATGAAAGGGGGATAGATAATGAGTAAAAGATTTAAACCGGTATTGGCATTAGTTTTAAGTTTGTTTATGTCTGTTTCTACATTATCAAATACATATACTATTTTTGCAGAGGATGAGACTACTGTACAAACAGATGAACAAACAAATGAAGAAAATTCAACTGAAACTACAGAAGAGAGTGAAGAGGAAACACAAAGTGAGGTAACTGCAGCTCCGACTGAAGATGAAAAACTAGGTGATTCAAGTATGATGGAATATTTCTTAGTAGAAAATCCTGTGTTGAATTCACCTGCAACTGAAAATTTTGTTTTATCAATGAATGATGCGAATGGATATTCAGATTTCAGTATTACTGTTCAAAAGATGGATGGAACTACTTTTGATTTAGAAGCTAGTGAACAGGTTGATAAATTGGTTAAATTCACAAAAGATTTTAGTTCTGCTGACAAAGGTGAATATTCTGTTACAACTCTTCATTATACTTATAATGGTGAAAAATATTATTTGAACTTTAGTGATTTAGGTATGGATGTTAAGTTTGGTGTGGATCAAGAATATTCTGGATATGATGAGACATTACCGGATATGACACAAGATGTTACTGAAGATGATGAACTTGGTAATGCCGTTATCCAAGTAACAAATTTGAATGATGCTTCTGAAGAAGTAGCGGATGGTATTATGGCTTCAGATCCTGAGGTGGCTATGGCTTTGATTGATGAAGATTCAGATATTGCGACACAATCTAATGAGGGTGTTACTATTTGTTTGGATCCAGGTCATGGAGGAAATGATAGTGGAGCCGTTGGTGTTAACAATGCTTATGAAAAAGATTTGACATTGAAAATTGCTCAATATTGTAAACAAGAGTTGGAAAAATATGATTGTAATGTTGTGATGACTCGTACAGGAGACACAAATCCTAGTCTTGAAGATCGTGCTAATTATGCGAAATCGCAAGGCGCCCAATATTTGATTAGTATTCATTTGAATTCAGGTAGTGGATACGCTGTAGGAGCGGAAGTATATTATCCAAATACGAACTGGCGTCCTGATATTTCTCAAAATGGAAGAAATGTAGCACAAGCGATTCAAAATCAATTGGTGTCTTTAGGTATTCGTGATCGTGGTATTAAATTTAGAACAATTGATACGAATGAGTACCCTGATCCATTTAGATATGATGATGGTTCTGTTGCAGATTATTATGGAATTATCCGTAATGCAAAATACAATGGATTAACAGGATTGATTATTGAGCATTGTTTCATTAATAGTGTATCTGACTACAATAACTATTTAAATTCTGATGCTAAGTTACAAAAATTAGGTGTAGCGGATGCGAATGGTATTGTTTCAGCGCTAGGTTTATCTAAAAAAGATGCGAAGACATTGATTACAGGTGCAACAAAAACGAATGTATCGCAGATGGTAAATTATTTTATTAATAATGGTGGTACATATGACAAGTTCTCTAAATATGGTACTCAATATGATGGTATCTTAGCTAAAAAGGGTGCTGCAAATATTGAAGAGTTCTGTCAAATCTTCTATGAAGAAGCAATTGCTGAAAATATTCGTCCTGAAGTTGCATTCTGTCAGGCTATGAAGGAAACGGGTTTCTTACAGTTTGGTCATGATGTAAAACCAGATCAATGTAATTTTGCAGGTCTTGGTGCAACGGGTAATGGTGTTGCAGGAAATACTTTTGCGAGTGTTCGTGAAGGAATTCGAGCTCAAATTCAACATTTAAAAGCTTATGCAACAACGGATAATTTAATTAACGCTTGTGTAGATAGTCGCTTTAATTATGTAAAACGTGGTAGTGCTCCATATGTTGAATGGTTGGGTAAAAAAGAAAATCCAACTGGAGATGGTTGGGCAACTGGTGCAAACTATGGAACTGATATTGTATCTAGAATGAAAGTGTTATTAAATACACAATATGTTTTATTAGGCTCTGGTGATATGTATCGTATATACAATCCAAATAGTGGAGAGCACTTCTATACTTCAGATAAGGTGGAAAAAGATCATTTAGTGAGTCTTGGATGGAAGTATGAAGGAATTGGTTGGTTCTCAGCTGATCCTAATGACAGTAACAGTGTTCCATTATTAAGAGAATACAATCCAAATGCTTTCTCAAACAATCATAACTATACAACGAATTCAAAAGAACACAGTTGGTTAGTTTCTCTTGGTTGGAAAGACGAAGGAAAAGCTTGGTACGCTACTAAGTAAATTAATTGCCGTATGGTTTATTCCATATGGCTTTTTTTGTTATAATGAACCAAGAAGAGGAGCGTATTTATGAAAACGTACAAAAGAATAATAGCTTTAACGTTATGTGCTTTAACATGTGTATGTAATGTCACATACGTGAGTGCAGAAGAAACAACAGAGACAAATGAAGCCACAGAAACTAATGGGACAGCAAATTCAGGCGTAGGTGAAAATGAAACTACTGGAGAAACAGTTTCAGGTGGAGAAGAAAATGACACAGTAGAAAGTAATGAAGTGGCAAATTCAGATGTTGGTGAATCAGAAACGGAAGAACAGGCTGTCAAAGAAAATTTCTTCTTATATGCGAAAAATGCGGATGGACAAACGATTCAAGCTTATTATGATGCAAAGACAAATCAATATTATTTGTTTATGATGGCTTCGGATTCAAAAAATGTAACTCTAACATATGTTGATAATAATAAACATCAGGTAGCGAAAGATGTATCTTTTGATTCGAATGATACTTGTGTGTTAGAGGATGCTTTAAATGGACCTATTACAGTGGTATATAAAAAATCGAGTTTACCAAGTTTATATATTGATTTAAAGGATACGACTTTAGATACAATTAAAGCGGACAAGAATATTAAGTATCCTTGCAATACTGTGATACTAGATGATTCAAATGGGTCAAGTTCCTTTACAAATGTAGAAATCAAGGGTCGCGGTAATACTTCTTGGATGAGTTATGATAAAAAGGGATATCAGATTAAGCTTGACAAGAAAACGTCTTTGTTTGGAATGGGAAAAGCAAAGAAATGGGTTTTATTAGCGAATAGTAGTGATGATTCTTTACTAAAAAATTATATTGCGTTTAGTTTAGCTCAAAATCTTAACTCACAATATCCAATTCATTGTCAATATGTAGATTTATGGATTGGTGGAGAATACCAGGGAGATTATTTAGTTACAGAAAAAGCGGAAATCAATTCGAGCCGAGTGAATTTACAAGATGAGTATGGAATATTGGCTGAATGGGATGATGCTTTCTATCAACAAGAGGATCATTGGTTTGAGAATTCTATATTAGGAGCTAAATTTGCGGTTAAAGAAACGGTAAATGAGGATGAGGAACATGTTCAAAAGGCAATATCAATTTTTAATGATTCTTTAACAGATTTCTATAGTACTCTATTAAATACAAAAAAGAAGGATATTACGATCGATTTGTTGAAGCAATATATAGATGTGGATTCTTTTGTACAATATTATTTAATCAATGAATATATGCTAAATGAGGAATCTGTTACTACAAGCTTTTTCTGGTATAAAGATGGAGCTAATGATGTCATCCATTTAGGTCCAGTTTGGGATTTTGATAGTTGTATGAACTATTATGGTTCTAGTAATGAGTTGTATATTTATCAAAGAAATTTATTTAGTACATTATTATCAATTCCTGCATTTTCTGAATATATAAGTAATTACTACAATTCAAATAAATCTTTTTTTGATAACGCGAGTACTCTAGCTCATAATAAGGCAAATGAAATACAATCATCTGTAGATATGAATTATATTCGTTGGGATACTTTAGGCAAACCAAATGGTAAGGGTGGTTATGTGAATCATTCAACCTGGCAGGATGCTGTAAATACTACGGTTACGTGACTTCAACAAAGATCAAAGAATTTCTATATTCCTAAACTAGATGGTTTTGATTTTGTATTGAATAAGAAGAAAGATAAAATGACGATTCGTTATTATCCAACAAAATCGTATTCAAGTATTCGCTTTGCGATATGGTCAGAAGATAGTAATCAAACAGATTTAAAATGGTTCGATACGAAAAAAGAATCAAATGGATCTTTCTATACAGAAGTGAATTTAGATTCTTTTAAAAAGGCAGGAACTTTCATAATGCATGTATATAGTGGTGCAAATTCTATTACTGGAACCACTTTCTTTGTAGATTCCATTCCTGGTGGTATGCATAGATTGTATAATCCAAATAGTGGTGAGCATTTCTATACAAAAGATACAAACGAAAAAAATTGGTTAGTTAGTTTAGGCTGGATTTCAGAAGGTATTGGTTGGATTGCTCCGAACAGTTCAGATTATCCTGTATATAGATTGTATAATGCGAATGGTGGAGAACACCATTACACAATGAACAAAGCAGAAAAAGATATGTTGGTAAAAGTTGGATGGAAGTACGAAGGTATAGGCTGGTATTCAGCAAATCCTGATGATAAATCAAGTGTTCCATTATTAAGAGAATATAATCCAAATGCCTTTGCGAATAATCATAACTATACTGTAAATAAGGCAGAACATGAGTGGTTAGTTTCCCTTGGATGGAAAGATGAAGGAAAAGCTTGGTATGCATTGAATAAGTAATTATCAGTGATAAAATGTGTTAAGTTAATAGTTTTAGTACGTCATTAAGGCGTAAGACTTTTCCGTTTTGGAAAAGCCTTTTATTGTGAGGGTTAAAGGGTATGTTATTTCCAAGTGAAGTATTTTTGTTTCTATTTTTACCTTTCGTATTAGCTGTATATTATCTTGTGCTAAGAAAACATACGGTGGGTAAAAATATATTTTTATTTATTATGAGTTTATTATTCTATGCATATGGAGAACCAAAATATGTGTTTTTGATGCTGTTTATGATTCTATTACATTATGGACTAGGTTTATTAATCAATAAATATTCAGGCGATAAGAGAATGCAGAAGTTGATTCTGTTCTTAATGGTAGTAATTGATGTATGTATACTGGGATATTTTAAGTATTTGAATTTTATTGTTTCAATTTTCACGGGTAAAGCAGATACGTTTAAGATAGTTCTTCCAATTGGAATTTCTTTCTTTACATTCCAAGCTATTTCTTATGTAGTGGATGTATATCGTGGTAAGGGAAAGGTTCAAACTCAATTTTTAAATGTTGGTCTGTATATTTCTTTATTTCCTCAATTGATTGCAGGTCCTATTGTGCGTTATGAAACTGTCGCAAATGAGATTGAGCATCGAAAAGAGAATTTGAATGATTTTGCGGTGGGGGTAAATCGTTTTATTATTGGTTTAGGGAAAAAAGTATTATTAGCGAATCAATTTGCGGTTGTTTCGGATACTGTATTTGGAAATGTAACAAGCACAGGAACAACAAATTCATTCTTATTATTATGGATGGGTGCGATTGCGTATACACTTCAAATCTTCTTTGATTTTGCAGGCTATTCGGATATGGCAATTGGTTTGGGTCGTATGTTTGGTTTTCATTTCTTAGAAAACTTTAAATATCCGTATATTTCTAAGAGCATTTCAGAATTTTGGAGAAGGTGGCATATTTCTTTACAAACATGGTTTAAAGATTATATTTATATTCCACTAGGTGGTTCTAGAGTAAATAGTAAGACTCGTTTAGTATTCAACATTTTTGTCGTATGGTTTTTAACGGGTGTTTGGCATGGTGCAAACTGGACTTTTATTGTATGGGGACTCATGTATTTTGTGTTATTGATTCTCGAAAAGTTTTTTCATATGGATGAGAAAATGGGAAAATTTAAAAACCTATACACAATGTTCTTTGTCATGATGGGATGGGTATTATTTAGAAGTGATAGTTTAAGTGCAGCGCTCGTATATATTCGTTCTATGTTTGGATTTGGTTGTAAAGGATTTATCGATGCTTATGTTATTCAATATTTTAAACAATATATTCTATATTTTATAATGGGTATTCTTTGTTGTTTTCCTATTTTTAAAAATATCAATCGTATATTTAAAAAGAATATGGTTTATAACTTGTTGTATGTCGTGTGTATGTGTGGAATCTTGTATTTGAGTATTATCTTTATTTTCTCGAATGCATATAATCCATTTATTTATTTTAATTTCTAGGAGGGCACCATGAAAGAAAAAATAATAATGTTCGTATTTTGTTTCGTGATTTTTGGAATATCCATTTCAACATTATTTAATCAAACTGTTTCTTTATTTAAAAAGGATGAAAAGGTGAGTGATGTTGTTAAGGGACATGAGCTAGAAACAAAGAAAGATAAATCAGGAGTAAAAGGAGCCGTAGATTCTTTTACGTCGAATTTAACGGGTAAAAAAGAAGGGGCAAAAGCAGCTAGTGAAGTAACAAAGAAAACTTCTGGAAATACATATATTGAATCGACTCAGGTATTACTTGGAAAAGAAGATTGGTTATTCTACAAATCTACAGAGGATGGGGACCCGATTTCAGATTATCAGGGTACAAATCATTATGATGAGACTACTATGCAGACAATTGCAGATAAACTAACAAATGAGAGAAATCAATTCTCAAATTATGGAATAGATTTCTATATACTTTCGATTCCAAATAAATCGAGTGTGTATCCGGAATATATGCCAGATACAATAGAAAGAAAAGATACAACATCAAAGACAGATTTATTTATGAAGTATTTAGAAGAGAATACGGATTTAAATGTCGTGGATGCAAAGCCATCACTTGTAAAAGCGAAAAAGAAAAAGCTAGTTTATTATAAGAGTGATACACACTTTAATCAGATTGGTGCTTTTGTGACAGTACAGGCACTAAAGGATAAGATTGATGGTAAAACAGATTCTTTGAAGGATGTTAAGTTTGGCAAAATCACAAATCATTATTCTGGTGATTTAGCACGGTTATGTGATATGCAAGATACATTCAATAATGATACTCAATATCAATTGGATCCAGCCACAGTAAACACAAAAATAAAATCAGACAAAAAAATATTGGTAATAGGAGATTCGTATTCAGATGAAATGTTGAGTATTTTAAGTCAACATTTTGCAGAAGCACAAACTGTAAACGTTTGGTCTTTTGAGCCGAGCTTATTAGATGAATATAAACCAGACATTGTAGTATGGGAACATGCTGAAAGATATACGGATCGTTTCAATTGGATCTCATTATTTGGTTAGACATGTTAACAAAATATAAAAAGTTATAAATAAATACTTTAATTTAAGAAATATCATATTATGTAGTAGCAATTAATACTGTTCTTTGATATAGTGGAAGTAGAGTTTCACCTATAGAAAGGAAAATATAATATGAGGAGAATTTTAGGTGTATTTATGGCGTTGTTTATGTGCTGTGTACCAATTGGTATACAAGCAGAAGAGGAGGTGCTATCTTTTGAATATACAGGTCAAAAGATAGAAATTGATGGTGCGAAAGGTTATTATTCTACAACGGGATCATTAGAAGATGCTCCAATTGATTGTGGAAAGTATTTTGCGGTCACTGGTGGTGGATATGTTACTTTTGAGATCAATCCTAAAAAAGTGCTTGTTAGCGTGAATTACAACAAAGATTGGAGAGAAGGAGATTCTGAAGAAAAGAAATATCTGTGTAAATTCGATGGTGATTATGAGTTGAAATTAAGAATTCTACCAAACGGAGACTTTGTATCATTTGATCGTTATGATGGTAACATTGATTTTCAATTTGAGCCAAAGAATGAAAAAGATGTTCCAGTTGGAAAGACAAAGATTACACATTCGGATGTAGAAGTTGTTTACTACGAAGATGGATATGAGATTGATAGTGGCAGAAGTGATATTAAACCAATCTTGTTAAAAGATGCAGGAGAATATATTGTCAGTTTTGATGCGGATTCTAGGTATTATGAATCCATTCCATTTAAAGTAACAATTCTTCCTAAAACTATTGAATTGCAATTACCAAACCATAAAAAACATGTTGGAGAAAAAGATCCAATATTAGAAACAGATGACTACGTATTAATTAGAGAACCTGGTGAAGAAATTGGAAATTATAAGCTTACTGCACAGAGTAAGTCAAAGAATTATATATATGAAATTGTTGCAAATGATACATTCACTATCTTAGATTCAAAGCAACAAAGCATAAGACCAGAAGAAAAGAAAGATCCATTACTATCAGTTAATGCTTCGAATAAAGATAAGAATAAATATGCAAGTGCTACAGATATGGAATCAAATAAAGATATAGAAACCAAAGTAGATAAAGAATCTGCAAAAACAGAAACAAAAGTTGTAACAGGTGTATCGAATCTTACAACCATGTATTTGACTTTAATGACTATAAGTTTAGCTGTAGTAATGTACATATTGATAAAGAAAAGAAATGTTAAAAGTTAAATAACAAAACAGAGCCTTCGCCTATCATATGAGTGGAGGCTTTATTATCGTTGAACGGTTAATTAAATTTTTATTAATATGATGAGAGAGATGGTTAAATAATAGTGTTGTAAATGGTTAGCTTTGCGGTTAGAATATAAAGGTATCTGAAAGGGATATTGTATTAAAAAGGAGATACTTAGTTATGAAAACAACGTTGATTATTATGGCAGCTGGAATTGGTTCTCGTTTTGGTGGTGGAATCAAACAGTTAGCTAAAATGGGTCCAAATGGAGAAATCATTATGGATTACTCAATCTATGATGCGAAAGAAGCTGGCTTCGATAAAGTCGTGTTTATTATTCGTAAGGATATTGAAAAGGAATTTAAAGAAGTGATTGGAAATCGTATCCAAAATTATATGGATGTAGAATATGTATTCCAAGATATCAATGATTTACCAGAAGGATTTACTTGTCCTGAAGGTCGTACAAAACCTTGGGGAACAGGCCAGGCTGTATTATGTGCGAAAAGTGTTGTAGATACACCATATGTGATTATTAATGCGGATGATTATTATGGAAAAGAAGCATTTGTGAAGTTACATGATTTCTTGGTTGAACATGCGAAAATGGGAAAAGAATTTGACATGGGCATGGCTGGATTCATTTTAAAGAACACTTTAAGTGAGAATGGAACTGTAACTCGTGGTGTATGTAAAGTGGATGATAATAATTTATTAAAAGAAGTTTATGAAACAACTGGAATCAAGGCTGAAGGGGATAAAATCGTATGTGATAATCCGGAAGTAGAGGCTTGGGCAAAACCAGAAAGTAATGTTTCTATGAATATGTGGGCTGGTTATCCAGATTTCTTAGACTATTTAGAAAAGGATTTTAGTACTTTCTTATCAAATATTTCAGATAATCCAATGAAGAAAGAATATTTGCTTCCAAATATTGTAGCTGAATTATTGAGGGAAGATCGTATCAATGTGAAGGTACTTGAAACACATGATAAATGGTTTGGTGTAACATATGCCGAAGATAAGGAATATGTGCAAAATGCCTTTAAACAATTGATTGAAAATGGTGTATATCCTGAAAAATTATGGAAATAGGACGATTTGTCCTATTTTTTTTGTTTAATTAATGATATAATCCTAACGTGTTTCGTATATATCGACTAATACGGTGTCGACGTTTCTACCCCTAAACCGTAAATTCAGGGACTATGAATCAACCTACTTTTTTATTGTGTCGCGTTGATTCTCGTTTTTGTACGAGACTTTTTTATTTTCGGAGGAAAAGAATGAGAAAAGAAGATGTGAAAAAAGGTTCGATATATGAACTTGATGGAGTTGTACCTTTAAAAGAGGCATTGCCTTTAGGAATCCAACACGTATTGGCGATGTTTCTTGGAAATATCAGTCCATTATTGATTATTGCAGGAATGCTTGGATTATCACCGGATTTGAAATCTGCATTGATTCAAAATGCGATGTTTATTGCAGGAGCTGTTACTTTAGTTCAGTTATATCCAGTGTGGAAAGTGGGAGCTAAACTTCCAATCGTTATGGGTACAAGTTCTGGATTTATTGGAACTGCCAAAGCAATGGGTGCTCTATATGGTTATGGTGCATTGATGGGAGCAAGTTTAATTGGTGGTTTATTTGAGATGGTGTTAGGTTTCTTCATCAAACCATTAAGAAAATTATTCCCACCAGTTGTTACTAGCTTAGTTATCATTTCCATTGGTTTATCATTACTTCCTGTTGGTATCAATTATTTTGGTGGAGGTAGTGGTGCTGCTGATTTTGGGGATCCTAAACATTTGTTGGTTGGTACATTTGTTATTTTGGTAATTATTATCGCAAAACAAATTAAAGGTTTTGTGAATAATGCTTCGATTTTGATCGGTATTATTGCCGGATATATCTTGGCCATTGTATTAGGAATGGTTGATTTTACGCAAGTTCAAACCGCTTCTTGGATTGCACTTCCAACTTTTATGCCAGTGAAGATGGAATTTAATTTGGAAGTAATTATTGCGATGGGAATTATGTTTATTGCGACAACAGTTGAAACAGTCGGAGATGTTTCTGGTATCACAAATGGTGGTTTAGATCGTGAAGCAACTTCTGAAGAATTACAAGGTGGCGTTTTGGCAGATGGTTTAGGTTCTGTTGTTGCCTCATTGTTTGGAGTTTTGCCAAATACTTCATTCTCTCAAAATGTTGGTTTGGTTTCAGTGACTAAAGTTGTTAACCGTTTTACAATTATGACAGGAGCTATCTTCTTGATTCTTTGCGGTTTCTGTCCAAAATTAAGTGCTTTATTTGCGGTTATGCCTCAGTCTGTACTTGGTGGAGCAGCTGTTATTATGTTTGCGAGTATTTTGGTAAGTGGTATTCAATCATTGATGCGTGTTGAATTCAATGAAAGAAACACTTTGATTATTGCCTTGGCAATTGGTCTTGGAATTGGTATTGGACAAGTACCTACAGTTCTAGCACAATTACCAAGTTGGGTTGGAAATATTTTTGCACAAAACGGAATTATTATGACGTTTGTGATCGCAACCGTATTAAATTTAATTTTGCCTGGTAAAAAAGACTAACAAATCGGTGTTAAACATTGTGTTTAACACTTTCTTTTTGTGTTAAAATTTTAGTAAAGAAAGAGAGCGTATCCATTATGTTAAGAATAATGAATTATGCATCGCCAGAATCTTTAGATGAGGCGTATGCGCTACTAACGAAAAATAAAAAGAATATGATTCTAGGCGGTATGATCTGGTTGAAGATGGAAGACATTCAGATTCCGACTGCTATTGATTTAAGCAAATTAGGTTTGGATCAAATTGAAGAAGATGATACAGAATTCAAAATTGGTGCTATGGTAACTTTGCGCCAATTAGAAACACATCAAGCTTTCAATGAGGCAACTTGTTATGTATTTAGAGATGCTGTAAAAGATATTGTCGGTGTACAATTAAGAAACTTAGCAACAGTTGGAGGAAGTATATATTCGCGTTTTAGTTTTAGTGATGTCATCTGTAGCTTATTATGTTTAGAGTGTGATGTACAAACACATAAACATGGGCGTATTTCACTTGAAGAATTTGTGAGTCTTCCATATGAAAAGGATATTGTGGAATATATTTATGTGAAGAAGACAAATTTGCCGAGTGCCTTTGTTTCTGTAAGAAGGAGTGCTACGGATTTAAGTGTTTTAAATGCATCTTGTACAAAGTATGCAGATCACTACCGATTCTGTTTTGGTGCAAGACCAGCTATTGCGAAAGTTTATAATTGTGATTTAGATCATATTGATTTAGATGTATATTGTGCAGACAATATGCGCGGAAGCAAGGAATATAGAGAAAAACTTGTTGAGGGATTAACTCAGAAGTTATTGAGAAAGGTAGAGTCTTATGTTGGTTAAAATTAAAGTGAATGGAAAATTGATTCAGGATGATGTACAGCCACAAACTTTATTGCTTGACTGGCTAAGAGATCATGGTTGTTACAGTGTAAAAAGAGGTTGTGATACCGCAAACTGTGGATTATGTACAGTGTTAAGAGATGGAACGCCAATTCTTTCTTGTAGTACATTGACAGTTCGATGTGATGGTCATGAAATTACGACGCTTGAAGGACTTCAAAAAGAAGCGGGTGAATTCGGTATGTTTATGGCGAAACAAGGCGCTGAACAATGTGGTTTCTGTTCGCCAGGATTTATTATGAATGTTTTGGCAATGGAAAAAGAATTAGTGAATCCAAGTGATGATGAAATTCGTGCTTATTTAGCTGGAAATTTATGTCGTTGCTCTGGATATATGTCGCAGATGCGTGCAATCAAGGCGTATTTAAGTCGAGGTGAAAATCATGAATAGTGTAGGAAAAGGTGTCATCAAAAAGGATGCGATGGCTTTAGTTACAGGGCAACCTGTATATTGTGATGATTTAGCACCTAAGGATTGTTTGATTGTTAAGCTTTTAAGAAGTCCACATGCATACGCAAAAATTAGAAGTATTGATACTTCCATTGCGAAAAGAATTCCTGGAATTGAAGCGGTGTATACGTATGAGGATGTTCCAACTTCTCGTTTTACTCTTGCAGGACAATCTTATCCTGAACCAAGTCCATATGATCGTAGAATCTTAGAAAATGTAGTTCGTTATGTAGGCGATGAAGTCGCAATCGTTGTGGGAGCTAATGAGGATTGTGTAGATCGTGCTTTGAAAGCTATCAAAGTAGATTATGAAGTATTAGAGCCATTGTTGGACTTTGAAAAATCGATTGATAATGCAATTGTGGTTCATGAGGAAGACGATTATAAGTGTCTTTGTGAGATTGGTAATGACGTAAAGCGTAATATTGTCAGCAGTGGCGAAAGTGTTGTTGGTGATGTGGATGCAGTATTAAAGGATTGTGAAGTGGTCTTAGAAAGAGATTATCATACAAAGGCCAATGCCCAGGCAATGATGGAAACTATGCGTTCATATTGTTACATTGATACATATGGTCGTTTAAATTGTGTAAGTTCTACACAGATTCCTTTCCATGTTCGAAGAATTTTAAGTAATGCTTTAGAAATTCCAAAGTCAAAAATCAATGTAATCAAGCCAAGAATTGGTGGTGGATTTGGCGCTAAACAAACGGCTTGTTGTGAAATCTTCACGGCATTTGTCACATGGAAACTTAAAAAGCCAAGTAAGATTGTTTATACTCGTGAAGAAACTTTTGCGGCTACTAACTCAAGACATGAAATGAAGATGCATGTTCGTATTGGGGCTAAAAAAGATGGTACGATTGAAGCTATAGATTTATATACATTATCAAATCAAGGCGCTTATGGAGAGCATGGTCCAACTACAATTGGTTTGGCAGGACATAAATCTTTGCCTTTATATAACCATGTTAAAGCCAGTCGTTTTACATATGATGTAGTTTATACAAATACAATGCGTGCTGGTGCTTATAGAGGGTATGGTGCTACGCAAGGTCAGTTTGCGGTTGAATCTATTATTAATGAATTGGCTGATGAATTGAATATGGATCCTTGTGAAATCCGTTTTAAGAATATGACACGTGAAAATGAAGTGTTATCGCAATACTATAATGAAGAATTGAATGCGTGTGCGTTGGATCGTTGTTTAGAAAAGGCTATGGAAATGATTGACTACAAGAATAAACCTTTAAGACGTGATATGGGTGATTTTGTTCGTGGTTTAGGTGTTTCTTTATCTATGCAAGGTAGTGGTATTTCGGGTCTTGATGTAGGTTCTGTTGAAATTAAACTACAGGATGATGGTTTCTATATATTAAGTATCGGTGCTACAGATATGGGTACAGGATGTGATACGATTCTTGCTCAAATGGTTGCGGAATGTATGGATTGTGATGTAGATCAAGTTGTCACTAGTTCATTGGATACAGACCATGCACCTTATGATACGGGTTCTTATGCTTCAAGTACAACGTATGTAACGGGTATGGCTGTAGTAAAGGCTTGTGAAAAGTTAAGAAATTCTATTTTAGAAGCGGCAGCCGGATTCTTTAATGTGGATAAAGAAAATATTGAATTTGATGGTAAAAAGGTTTATTCATTGGATCATACGCATGAAATGAGTTTGGCAGATTTTGCGGATACATGTTTCAATGGTGGTATCGCAAAAGCATTGATTGCCAGTGACTCTCATATGTCGCCTACTAGTCCACCTCCATTTATGGTTGGTATTGCCGAAGTGGATGTAGATAAGCTAACGGGTGAAATCAAAGTTCATGATTATGTATCTGTTGTTGATTGTGGTACAGTTATCAATCCAAATCTTGCCAGAGTACAAGCTGAAGGTGGTATTGTACAAGGTATTGGTATGGCTTTGAGCGAGGATATCACGTACTCAGATGAGGGTAAGATGCGTAATCGTAACTTTTTGCAGTATAAGTTGCCAACAAGAGTGGATGTTCCAAGTGTTCGTGTTGAATTTGAAAGCAGTTATGAAGACAATGGTCCATTTGGTGCTAAATCCATTGGAGAAGTTGTTATTAATACGCCAACAAGTGCAATTGCTAGTGCTATAAAACATGCGACGGGAGTGCAGGTTCGTACTTTGCCTATTACTGCTGAAAAAGTGTTATTAGGAAAAGAAGATGAATAATATTTCTTTGATTATCTTAGCGTCTGGTTTTTCCAGACGCTTTGTTTCAAATAAACTTTTGTACGAATTTCATGGTAAGAAACTTATTGAATATGCTTTTGATAAGGCAAGTGCTTTTTTAGATGTGATAGTAGTCACACAATATATGGAGATAAAAGAAATGGCTGAGTCATTAGGATATCATGTTGTTATGAATGATCATCCTGAATATGGGCAAGGGCATTCTATCGCGTTAGGTGTGGGCGCTTGTCAAAATAATGCATGCATACTGATGGTTGCGGATATGCCATATTTAAAATTGGATACGTTAAAGGAAATGGTTTCAATTCAAGATGGAAAGCATATTGTGATTTGTGAGTATAATGGTATTTTATGTAATCCTATGTTGCTCCCAAAAAGGTATTATGGTAGGGCAAAACAATTGTGTAATGATAAAGGGGCAAAACAAATCATTGGTGATGATACGTATTTAACGGTTTCTTTATCGGAAGAAGAATTTATGGATATAGATGAAAAAACAGAGGCTATTTAGCCTCTGTAATGTTTTTCTTTGTCTTTTGCGATGTCAAAATAGATTTGTTCGCCTCTTTGTTCATAAAGCATATTTGCCCAATATCCCCAAAGGATGTCTTCCATTCTTTCAAATGCCTGCACTTGTACATCAATCATTGGGTCGATTTCTCCATCAAAATAGGTTTGGTAGAATTGATCTCTTTGGTCAATGTAGTGAATATTGTTCTCTGAAAAGAAACTGGCGATATCAAAGCGATAATCGTTTTTAGCTGCATATTCATAGTCGATCAAATAGTCTTTTGTATCGCTGTAAAGAATATTTCCTTGCACAAAGTCGTTATGGCATAGTGTGTTTGGTTTATATTCTTTTTTTAATGCTTCTAAAAAGTTTTCTTCATTTGGAAAAGATACGATACATTCTTTGATTTGAGATTTGTAGAATTCAATCTTTCCAAAAGGGTTGAAAATAAACAAAGGAGCTTTTTTAGTATGAAGAGATTTCATTAAATTTGCACATCTTGCGAATTTGTCTTTGTCCTTACATTCATCAAATGTTTCTACATCTTCAATATAATTTGTTACTTTGATACCTGCTTTTTCATCGAAAAAAATAACAGGTACATCTAAATCAGAAACAAGTGGCAAAATTTCCTTTTCGTGTTCATGTTGTAAGCCAAGTGATTCATGATTCTTTTTAGGTACACGTATCATGTATTTGGTGTCGTTGATTGTTAATACATAGTTGTAGTTACTAATGCCTTTATCTGTTTTTTCGAGTGTGTAGTTTGTTGCGTTAAATTTTTCTTCTATCCATGTATTTAAGTTCATGTGGATATATTAACATTATTATTCTTTAAACTCAATGCGGTCGGTGTACCGCTTTTTTTTGATTCGCGAAATTTACAAGCTCTCTTATGGCAAAAAAAGTTTGGAAGAAGGATCGAAGAAATAACTTTTTTGGCTTGCGTTGTTCTAAGAACAAGGCTGTAAATTGAAAAAGGAGTATTGTGCAATGAAGTATAAGGTGAAGTGGATCGAAGAACATATGGGAATCACAAGAAATATGATTCGTAGATATGAAAAGAAGGGAGTGATTTCAAAGAATGAAGAAGGAAAAGATCGAGAGTTTGATGAAGAAGGGTTGAGACAATTATGGGATATAAGAATGTTGGTGCGTTTAGGGTTTAGTTTGGATGAAGTTAAAGAAATTTTGAGTGAGGGAAATTTAAAGGAACTGAGCCAAAGAAAGTTGGGCGAGTTGGATAAGAAATGTGAGGATTTACAAAGCAAAAAAGATTTATTGAATATAGTTCAGATAACTGGAGAGTTACCTTGTTGTTTAGAAGATGTAATTGATGAGTTTGGAAAGAAGAGTGAATAATAATGAAAAAGTTAGTGTGTTTAGGATTGTGCTTGATTCTTAGCGGTTGTACAAGTACACCTGTTGCCAAAAATGATGCAGAACGAAAAGTGAATGTGAATGTAATTGAGGTATCTGCTTCTACGATAGACGAAATAGAGGAAATGGCAATCAAGGATGTTGAGGACACAAAGGCAAAGTTAGAGCGTGAAAGGGATGCTTTGAGTGAAGAAATAACAGATTTTGATATATATACGAAAAATGTAGATAAGGTAAAAGCGTATTATGATGATGCTTTAAAACAGACAGAATTGTTGTCGATACGATTAAGAGAATATGCTTATAAGTATGCTGAATTGATTATGAATGAGGATGTATCATATAAAGTGAAATACAAAGATTTGAGCGGAATCTATGAATATATATATGAAGATGCGGGTAAGGATATGTATGGTATATATGATAAGACTGTAAAAAATATGTATGATATCTATTATGATGGAATTATTAAAGATGCATATGATACGGAAGATTACGATGTGTGGAGTGATGCAAGTTCGGATGCTTACGATGATTGGTCGAATTGTTTATCGGATATTTATGATGCTTGGTCGGATATGCAGTCTGATATTTATGAATTCCAATCGGATTTGAGAAGTGAAGTATATGATCATGATGATGAAAGAGCGCAGAAGAAGATGGATAAGTTTAAAAAATCAATTCTTCGTATGAAGGAGGATGCGAATGATTAGAGAGAATCGATGATTTTCTCTAATTTTTTTCTAAAATGAGCTTGCATCACAGATTATAGTGGTGTATAGTAAATAGGCATGCGTGGGAGAATGCGTAACTGTTCGTATTACCACAGCATAGGACAAAATATAGGAGGAACGTCTTATGAGCAAGAAAAAAGTTACAAAAGTTTGTAAGTTGCAGTTCCAAGCTGGTGGAGCTAAACCAGGTCCAGCATTAGCAAGTGCTGGTATCAACATGCCTCAGTTCTGTACAGCTTTCAATGATGCAACAAAAGATCGTAAAGGTGATATTGTTCCAGTTGTCATTACTGCTTATGAAGATAAGAGTTTTGATTTCGTATTGAAAACAACACCTGCTGCTAACTTATTGAAAAAAGCAGCAAACGTACAAAAAGCAAGTGGAGATCAAAAAGTAGTTGCTGGTACAATTACAGTTGATCAATTAAAAGAAATTGCTGAGTACAAAATGCCAGACTTGAATGCCAACGATGTAGAAGCTGCAATGCGTATTGTTGCTGGTACTGCACGTAACATGGGTATCAAGGTTGAAGGATTTGAATAGGAGGAACATCAATAATGGCAAAAGTAAGTAAGAGATATGCTGAAGCAGCTAAATTGGTTGATCGTTCAAAAACTTATTCAATTGAAGAAGCTGTTAAATTAGCTAAAGAAACTAGTAAAACAAAATTCGACGCAAGTGTTGAAGTAAGTTTCCGTTTAAACGTAGACCCTCGTCACGCTGATCAACAAATTCGTGGGGCAATGGTATTACCTAATGGAACTGGTAAAACACAACGCGTTTGTGTAGTTGCACAAGGCGAAAAAGAAAAAGAAGCTCAGGCTGCTGGTGCTGATTTCGTTGGTGGTGCAGATATTATCGAAAAAATCTCTAAAGGTTGGTTCGATTTTGATGTATTAGTAGCTACTCCAGATATGATGGGTCAATTAGGTCGTTTAGGACGTGTTTTAGGTCCTAAAGGATTAATGCCAAACCCTAAGACTGGTACAGTAACAATGGATGTTGCTAAGGCTATTGATGAAATCAAAAAAGGTAAAGTTACTTACCGTGTTGACAAAGAAGGAAACGTCAACTTAGCTATCGGTAAAACAAGTTTTACTGATGAAGCATTAGTTGAAAACTTCAATGCAATCTTCAACACAATTGCTAAGGCTCGTCCTGCAACTGTAAAAGGTGCATACATGAAAAACTTAGTTGTTTCAACAACAATGGGTCCTGGAATCCACGTTGAAATCGTTAAGTAATTGACAAATCTAGTAAAATAAATTAAACTACAGATTGTTATCAATATTCCAAAGACAGTAACGGCGTATGCTTAATAATGTTACCGAGGGTATGATGCATTGACTTTGCACAATTAGCCCGTCTTTGATGCGGGCTTTTCTTTTGAATATTGTTACAATAGATGAAAGAAGAGGTGGATCGAATGAACAAAGACATCCTTGCACAAAAGGAAGCTGACGTTATCGCCTTATCTGAAAAAATGGAAGCTGCTAGTAGTATTGTATTAGTAGAATACCGTGGATTATCAGTAAAGGAAGTAACAGAACTTCGTCGTGCTTTGCGTGAAGAAAACGTTGAATTCAAAGTTTACCGTAACGCAATCGCTCGTCGTGCAGCTGAAAAATTAGGCCACGAAGATTTCGCAAAAACTTTAGTTGGACCTAACGCATTGGCATTTGGTAAAGATCCAGTTGCTCCTGCTCGTGTATTAGCTAAATTCGCTAAAAACCATGAAGCATTGGTATTAAAAACTGGTATCGTGGATGGAGCTATGGTAGACGAAGCTACTATCCAAAAATTGTCTGCATTACCTAACAAAGAAGGTATGTTGGCTAAATTCGCATCTTGCTTAAATGCTCCAGTTATCAAATTTGCTATGACTGTTAAAGCATTGGCAGAAGCTAAAGAAAACGGATCTGTAAAAACAGAAGAAGCACCAGCTACAGAAGAAGCTGCTGCGTAATTAATTATAGGAGGAAAATAAAATGGCTAAATTAACTCAAGAAGAAATTCTTTCTTATTTAGAAGAAGCAACAATTTTAGAATTAAACGACTTAGTAAGTGCAATCGAAGAAAAATTTGGTGTAGTAGCTGCTGCTGCTGTTGCTGCTCCAGCTGCTGCTGCTGAAGAAGCTGCAGGACCTAGCGAAGTAACTGTTACATTAACAAATGTTGGTGGAACAAAAGTTGCTGTAATCAAAGCCGTACGTGAAATTACTGGTTTAGGATTAGTTGACGCTAAGAAATTAGTAGATGGTGTTCCAGCTGCTATTAAAGAAAACGTATCTCCAGAAGAAGCAGAATCAATTAAAGAAAAATTAGTTGCTGCTGGAGCTACTGTAGAAATTAAGTAATTTAAGCTTAATAAGTAATTAAAGCCTTTGTCCTTGGATAAAGGCTTTTTTTCTATTCATTTAATGAGCATGGACTTAAATGATACTATTATGATACTAAAAAAGACATCATTCTAATTGCGATGATGTCTTTTATATATGTTTATTCGTCTTTTAATATTTTTGTGACTGCATTATAGATACCGTTATCGTATGTAGATGTTGTGGCAAAATTTGCGTAGCTTTTGACAAAATCACTCGCATTTCCCATCGCAACGCCAATATCGGCTTTCTTTAACATATGGATATCATTTGTGCTATCTCCAAAACAGATGGTATCTTGCCATGTGAATCCTGTTTTTTCAAGAATCATTTCAATGCCTTTTGATTTATCATTATCAGCATTGAAGATATCGAAGCAGAATCCATCGGTTTTAACGTTAATTAAATCGTTCCTTAGATTTGGGTGAGTTTCCATAAATTGGTCAACTAATTTTTTATCTTTAGTAAGAACTACGGCATTAAAGGCTTTGTGCCTTAAATGATAGGATTGACTAGGGTCGTAGAATAGTGAATCTAGTACGTTGCAGTATTTACAAAAGTCATACATTGGGTAAAAGTTGTTGTAAATGTATGTAGCATCTCCAAAGTGAAACATCAGACCTGTTTCATGTTTTTTGCTGAAATTGACTAAGTCATTCACATTGTCTTGTAAGATTGGATAGCTTCCGATTTCTTGAAAATCTTTGTCTAGAATGTAGCTTCCGTTGATCAATACATAATAATCAAATTGAACGCGTTGTAATATAAGTTTCATTTGATTTAAGGGACGGCCAGTTGCCGCACAGACAATATATCCTTTATCTTTTAGTGTCTGTATAGCGTCTAATGCGCTTTCTTGAATAACGTCATTTTCGGTTTGGTAAAGTGTTCCGTCCATGTCGAAAAATACAATTTTGTGTTTCATAAACATACCTCTATTCTTGTCTATATTATACTTTAATGAATGGGGAATGCGTATAAAATTTTTTTATAAAAAATCAACAAAAAAGAATTGACAAATCATGCTGAATACTGTATCTTAGTATTGCATGCGAAAATAGGTTCTGAAAAGAGCCTATATTTAATGGATGGGCAAGACCCACCCGGCTTCGTTTGCTTGGAAATTGAAAATTTTGAAAGGAGGATCTTATGCCTACAATCAACCAGTTGATTCGTAAAGGTCGTAAGGCCAGTCAAAACGTTTCAAAGTCTCCAGCTTTGAACCGTGGTTACAACTCATTGCAGTCTAAACCAACAAACCAATCAAGTCCACAAAAACGTGGAGTTTGTACTCGTGTTGGTACTATGACACCTAAGAAACCAAACTCAGCACTTCGTAAATATGCGCGTGTTCGTTTAAGTAATGGTATGGAAGTTACAGCTTACATTCCAGGTATCGGACACAACTTACAGGAACACAGTGTTGTATTGATTCGTGGTGGACGTGTTAAAGACTTACCAGGTGTTCGTTACCACATCGTTCGTGGAACTTTGGACTGTGCTGGTGTAAATGACCGTAAACAATCTCGTTCATTATACGGAACAAAAAGACCTAAGAAATAGATCAATCGTGAAAGGAGGAAATTAGATGCCTAGAAAAGGACACATTGCGAAACGTGACGTACTAGTCGACCCAATTTATAACTCTAAGTTGGTTACTCGTTTGATCAACAAAATCATGATTGATGGTAAAAAAGGGGTTGCACAAACTATTTTGTACAACGCGTTTGAAATCGTAGAAGTAAAAACAGGAAAAGCACCAATGGAGGTTTTCGAACAAGCTTTAGAAAACGTTATGCCTCAATTGGAATTGAAAGTTAGACGTGTAGGTGGAGCCAACTACCAAGTACCAGTTGAAGTAAGCGACGAACGTCGTTTGACTTTAGGACTTCGTTGGATCGTAAATTACGCACGTTTACGTAACGAAAAAACAATGGAACAGAGATTAGCAGCTGAAATTATCGATGCTTCTAATGGAACTGGTGCCAGTGTTAAAAAACGTGAAGACACTCACAAAATGGCAGAAGCTAACAAGGCTTATGCTCACTACCGTTGGTAAGAGAAGGAGTAAAGAAATATGGCTAGAGAATATGCTTTACACGAAACTCGTAACATCGGTATCATGGCTCACATCGATGCCGGAAAAACAACAACAACAGAACGTATTCTTTACTACTCTGGTGTAAACCACAAGATTGGTGAAACACACGATGGAGCTAGTACAATGGACTGGATGGAGCAAGAACAAGAACGTGGTATCACTATCACTTCTGCTGCTACAACAGCTCACTGGAGAAAGACAGACGGAACTGGTAAAGAATGCCGTATCAATATCATCGATACACCAGGCCACGTAGACTTCACAGTAGAAGTTGAACGTAGTTTACGTGTATTAGATGGTGCCGTAACAGTATTAGATGCCAAAGCAGGTGTAGAACCTCAGACTGAAACAGTTTGGCGTCAAGCTACTGAATATAACGTTCCACGTATTGTATTCTGTAACAAAATGGATGCTACAGGTGCTGACTTCTTAATGTCATGCAATACAATCATCGATCGTTTAGGAGCTAAATCTTGTCCAATTCAGTTACCAATCGGTGCTGAATCAGACTTCGAAGCTATCATTGATATCATCAAGAGAAAAGCTTACGAATTTAGTGGAGATTATGGTCGTGTAATGACTGAAATCCCAGTTCCAGAAGATATGGTAGATCTTATGGAAGAATACCGTGCTAAATTATTAGATTACTTAGCAGATTATGATGAAGATTTCATGATGCAAGTATTAGAAGGTGAAGAACCTTCAATCGAAGAAATCAAACGTGTATTACGTATTGCCGTATGTAATGGTGACTTCTTCCCAGTATTATGTGGATCTGCATATAAGAACAAAGGTGTTCAATTAGTATTGGACGCAGTAGTAGATTACTTACCAAGTCCATTAGATGTACCTTCAATTAAGGGTACTACATTAGATGGAGAACCAGATGTTCGTCACCCTGATGATAATCAACCATTCTCTGCATTAGCATTTAAGATTGCTACAGACCCATTCGTTGGAAAATTATCTTTCTTCCGTGTTTATTCAGGTACTGCAAAAGCAGGAAGCTATGTATTAAACTCAACAAAAGATAAAAAAGAACGTTTCGGACGTATCGTTCAGATGCATGCCAATGCACGTAAAGAAATCACTGAAGTTTATTCAGGTGATATCGCTGCTGCAGTTGGTTTAAAGGTTACTACAACAGGTGATACATTGTGTGATGAAGATCACCCAATCATCCTTGAATCTATGGAATTCCCTGAACCAGTAATCGAATTGTCTTTGGAACCAAAAACAAAAGCTGACCAAGACAAAATGGGATTGGCTCTTGCAAAACTTGCAGAAGAAGACCCTACTTTCAAAACATATACAAACGAAGAAACAGGACAAACAATTATTGCCGGTGTAGGTGAACTTCACTTGGATATCATTGTTGACCGTTTACGTCGTGAATTTAAAGTTGAAGCAAATGTTGGACAACCACAAGTTGCTTACCGTGAAACAATTCGTCAGGCTGCTGATTGTGAAGGAAAATATATCCGTCAGTCAGGTGGTCGTGGACAATATGGTCACGTATGGATCAAATTCGAACCAAACGAAGGAAAAGGATTTGAATTTGTTGATGCTATCGTTGGTGGTAGCGTACCTAGAGAATATATCAAACCAACTCAAGAAGGTTTGGAAGCAGCATTGGAAAATGGTATGGTTGCAGGTTACCCAGTAATCGATGTCAAAGCTACATTATTTGATGGATCATACCACGATGTCGACTCTAGTGAAATGGCTTATAAGATTGCCGCTAGTATGGCATTGAAAGAAGCCGGAAAGAAATGTAAACCTGCTATTCTAGAACCAATCATGTTCGTAGAAGTAACTGCACCAAGTGAATACTTAGGTAGCGTTATGGGTGACATTTCAAGTCGTCGTGGACAAATTACTGAACAGGAAGAACGTGGAAATGCCATTATCGTTCGTGCACATGTTCCATTATCAGAAATGTTCGGATATGTTACAGACTTACGTAGCTTTACTCAGGGACGTGGAAACTACTCTATGAAGTTCGACCACTACTCAGAAGTTCCAAAGAGTATTGCAGAAAAAATTATTAAAGAGAATTCAAACGAAAACTAGTTGATTTTCGTTTGGTTCTGAAATACAATATTTATTGTATGAAATATGTTAGCATTTAGGAGGAAATTATAAATGGCTAAGGAAAAATTTGACAGAAGTAAAACTCACGTTAATATTGGTACTATCGGTCACGTTGACCACGGTAAAACAACATTAACAGCAGCTATTACAACAGTATTAGCTAAAAAAGGTATGGCTAAAGCTGAAGCTTATGACCAAATCGATGGTGCTCCAGAAGAAAAAGAACGTGGAATCACTATCAACACTGCACACGTTGAATACCAAACAGAAAAACGTCACTATGCACACGTTGACTGTCCAGGCCACGCCGATTATGTAAAAAACATGATCACTGGTGCTGCTCAGATGGACGGAGCAATCTTAGTAGTTGCTGCATCTGATGGACCTATGCCTCAAACACGTGAACACATCTTGTTAGCACGTCAGGTAGGTGTTAAATATATCGTTGTTTACTTAAACAAATGCGATATGGTTGATGATGAAGAATTAATCGACTTAGTAGAAATGGAAGTTCGTGAATTATTAAACGAATACGGATTCGACGGAGACGAAACTCCAGTTATCCGTGGATCAGCTTTAAAAGCTCTTGAAGGAGATCCTAAATACGAAGAATCAATCTACGAATTGATGAATGCTGTTGATACTTGGATTCCAGATCCAGCTCGTGAAATGGATAAACCATTCTTGATGGCAGTCGAAGACGTTATGACAATTTCTGGTCGTGGTACAGTAGCTACAGGACGTGTTGAACGTGGTCAAGCTCACTTAAACGACGAAGTTGAAATCGTTGGTATCAAAGACACTCAAAAAACAGTATTAACTGGTTTGGAAATGTTCCACAAACAATTAGACGTTGCTGAAGCAGGTGACAACATTGGTGCATTGTTACGTGGTATTGCACGTGACCAAATCCAACGTGGACAAGTATTAGCTAAACCTGGAAGTGTACACCCTCACACTAAATTTAAAGCACAAGTTTATGTTTTAACAAAAGAAGAAGGTGGACGTCACACTCCATTCGTTTCTAACTACCGTCCTCAATTCTACTTCCGTACAACTGACGTTACAGGTGTAATCACATTGCCAGAAGGAACTGACATGGTAATGCCTGGGGACAACGTTGTTATGAACGTTGAATTGATCGCTCCAATCGCTATCGAAACTGGTACTAAGTTCTCTATCCGTGAAGGTGGACACACTGTAGGTGCTGGTAACGTTACTGAAATTGACGGTTAATTAAACTTATAAAAACAAAGGACTGATACTTTTTTGTATCGGTCTTTTTTTATCTCAAAATGAAAGAAATGTAAATACAATGAAAAAATTACATTTATCGTTGACATTATAATCATTATACTTTATCATACAAAACATATAAGAATAGTATGAATTAAGGAGAATGATTATGACAAAAATAACTAGAGATAAACGAAATTTTAAATTTGAAACATTACAACTTCATGTAGGACAAGAACAAGCAGATCCAACAACTGACGCACGTGCAGTGCCAATTTATCAAACATCATCTTATGTGTTTAGAAATTGTGATCATGCAGCAGCACGTTTTGGATTGAGTGATGCAGGAAATATTTATGGGCGTTTAACGAATCCAACTGAGGATGTATTTGAAAAGCGTATAGCGGCTCTTGAGGGTGGTGTAGCTGCATTAGCCGTAGCATCGGGTGCAGCGGCTGTTACATATACAATATTAAATTTAGCTCAAAATGGGGACAATATTGTTTCAGCCAAAAATATTTATGGTGGTTCATTTAATTTATTTGAACATACTTTACCTCAATATGGGATTGACACAAACTTTGTAGATATTTTTAATGAAGAACAAGTTGAAAGTGCTATTAATGAAAAAACAAAGGCTTTGTATATTGAAACATTAGGAAATCCAAATTCAGATGTAGTAGATATTGAATCTGTTGCAAAAATTGCTCATAAACACAAAATTCCATTAGTAGTGGATAATACGTTTGCCACGCCATATTTAGTAAGACCAATCGAATATGGTGCTGATATTGTTGTTCATTCAGCTACAAAATTTATTGGTGGTCACGGAACTAGTATTGGTGGCGTAATCGTTGACGGAGGAAATTTTGATTGGGAAGCTAGTGGAAAATTCGATTCACTGACAAAGCCAAATCCAAGCTATCATGGAATTAGTTTTACACAAGCATGTGGAACTGCAGCATTCGTCACTAAGGTGCGTGCAATTCTTTTAAGAGATACAGGAGCTACGGTTTCTCCTTTCAATGCATTCTTATTCTTACAAGGGTTAGAAACATTATCCTTACGTGTAGAACGTCATAGTTATAACGCGTTAAAAGTCGTCGAATATTTGAATAATCATCCTCAAGTAGAAAGCGTATCTCATCCTAGCGTTTCTACAGATCCTAAACAACAAGAGTTGTATAAAAAGTATTTTCCTAATGGAGGAGGTTCTATCTTCACTTTTGACATTAAGGGGGATGCACAAAAAGCTAAAGATTTTATAGATAATCTAGAATTATTCTCCTTATTGGCGAATGTTGCAGATGTCAAATCGTTAGTGATTCATCCGGCAACTACAACACATTCACAATGTACAGAAGAAGAGTTACTAGATCAGGGTATTCGTCCGAATACAATTCGTTTAAGTATTGGATGTGAAAACATCGATGATATTATTCAAGATTTGGATGAAGCATTTAAAGCTATCGCATAATTAATAAAAGGAGCTGTAACGGGTAAAGAAGTTTCAGCTTAATAAAAAAGGACCGAATATTCAAGATTTAAAAATCTG
>ENA-OPTB01000708-OPTB01000708.1-human-gut-metagenome-genome-assembly--contig:-NODE-708-length-30722-cov-7.529951_pt1 | contig 30722 bp, 20 predicted proteins | sample MGYA00241810_ERZ501911 | MGnify/ENA primary metagenome ERZ501911 (study PRJEB25962, sample SAMEA2042304) | human gut metagenome | biome: human gut; feature: human-associated habitat; material: faeces... | reverse complement strand
TGTCAGTGGGTGTAAAGCTGAACCATAAAAAGGCGGTATCGCTCATCACCATGCTTCGGAACAAACGGATGATAGTGCAGGAGAACGGCAGAAAGTACACGTTCATGCCCGACTTCCACTATTAACCCACACCTTGCAATCGCTTCACTTTATTCCGAGGGTCTATATATTAGGGATAAAGCGAAGTGGTTGCGGAATGTGGTAAAACCGCTTCACTTTATTACCGTACTCTATATATACGAAAATAAAGTGAAGTGATTATAGACCGTACTTCATAAAGAGGTACGGGCGAAAAGAGAAATAAACCAATTCAATTATCATTAAACCTTTCATTTTATGGATATACAGACAGCGAAACAAATCAAGATAGCAGATTATCTGCACAGTCTGGGCTTTTCTCCCGTCAAACAGCAAGGGATAAACCTGTGGTACAAATCACCGCTAAGGGAAGAAACGGAAGCCTCGTTCAAGGTGAATACCGAACGCAACCAATGGTATGATTTTGCACTCGGCAAGGGTGGGAATATCATCGCACTGGCACAGGAACTTTATTGTTCCGACCATGTGCCATTTCTCCTGCAAAGAATCGAAGAACAGACACCCCGTATTCGTCCCGTATCTTTTTCTTTTGGCAAGCAGTCATCTTCCGAGCCAAGTTTTCAACAACTGGAGATTGTGCCGCTTTCTTCTCCTTTCCTGCTCACCTACTTGCAGGAAAGGGGAATAAACATTGCACTGGCGAAAAGAGAATGCAGTGAAGCGCACTTCACCCATAACGGCAAACGGTATTTCGCCATCGCCTTTCCTAATGTATCGGGTGGGTATGAAATCCGCAACAGATATTTCAAAGGCTGTATTGCCCCAAAGGAAATATCCCACATCAGACAATCGGGGACAGCAAGGGAAACGTGTTATGTGTTCGAAGGTTTTATGGACTATCTTTCATTCCTTACTTTGAGATTGGAGAATTGCCCGAAATATCCCGAACTGGACAGGCAAGATTATATGGTGCTGAACTCCGTAGCCAATGTTTCCAAAGCCCTCTATCCTTTGGGGAACTACGAGCGAATCCATTGTTTCTTTGACAATGACCGTACAGGGATGGAAGCACTCCAACAAATCCGTATGGAATACGGCAGGGACTTATATATCCGTGATGCTTCGCAGACCTACAGCGGATGCAAGGATTTGAACGAATACTTACAGAAACAGACTGAAAGAAACAGGCAAGTCCGGTCTGCAAAGGAAACGCACAGCCGACCACCGAAAAAGAAAAACGGCTTTCGGTTATAGCCCACTATAACTACACGCTTCGCTTTCGTAGTTGTGGGCTCTCCCGAGGGGATTAGGGCTTTGCCCTAATGATCCACTCAGGGCGTTTCTCCCCTGAGAACCCAGACCAAAGAGTGACCCTCTCTTTGGAAACTCCGCTTATGGGTTGCACCCCTAAGAACCCCTCTGCGAAAGCGAACAAAACAATCTATCGTAAACAATAAATCTGAATAGTAGTATGGCAATAAAATCAAGCATACATATCAAACCTTGCAACACCAAATCAAGCGAGGCTCACAACAGGAGGACTGCCGAGTATATGCGTAATATCGGAGAGTCCAGAATCTACATTGTGTCCGAACTCTCTGCCGACAACGAGCAGTGGGTAAACCCGGACTTCGGCAATTCGAATTTGCAGACGCACTACGACAACATCAAACGGATGGTAAAGGAGAAGACAGGTCGTGCCATGCAGGAGAAAGAGCGTGAGCGCAAAGGGAAGAACGGAAAAATCATAAAAGTGGCAGGATGCTCGCCTATCCGTGAGGGTGTGTTGCTCATCAAACCGGACACCACACTGGCAGACGTAAAGAAATTTGGCGAAGAATGCCAAAGACGCTGGGGCATCACTCCGCTTCAAATCTTCCTGCACAAAGATGAAGGGCATTGGCTGAACGGACAGCCTAATGCAGAGGACAAGGAAAGTTTCCAAGTAGGTAAAAAATGGTTCAAGCCAAATTATCATGCTCATATCGTTTTCGACTGGATGAACCACAACACAGGCAAGAGCCGAAAGCTCAATGACAATGATATGATGGAAATGCAGACCTTGGCATCCGACATCCTATTTATGGAACGTGGAAAATCCAAAACCATTACAGGCAAGGAGCATTTGGAGCGAAGCGATTTCATCATCGAGAAACAGAAAGCCGAACTGCAACGTATAGATGAAACCAAGCGACACAAGGAACAACAGATAAATCTTGCTGAACAGGAGCTGAAACAGGTGAAATCAGAAATACGCACTGACAGGCTAAAGAAAACAGCCACCAATGCAGCCACCGCCATAGCAAGCGGTGTCGGTTCTCTTTTCGGAAGTGGAAAATTGAAAGAGCTGGAACAAGCCAACGAGAAATTGCGTCAGGAAGTGGTCAAGCGCAATAAGGGTATTGACGAACTAAAAGCCAAGATGCAACAAATGCAGGAACAGCACGGCAAACAGATACGCAATCTTCAAGGAATACACAACCAAGAACTTGAAACCAAAGACAGAGAAATATCACGACTGAATACCATCCTTGAAAAAGCGTTCAATTGGTTTCCATTGCTCAAGGAAATGTTGAGAATGGAAAAACTATGTTATGCCATCGGATTTACCAAAGATATGGTAAATAGCCTTTTGACAAAAAAGGAAGCTATCAGATGTAATGGAAAAATCTATTCCGAAGAACATAGACGAAGATTTGAAATCAAAAACGACATCTTCAAAGTAGAAAAAAATCCGACCGATAATCGTAAATTAATACTAACTATAAACAAACAGCCGATAGGAGAATGGTTCAAGGAGCAATGGGAGAAATTAAGGCATGGTTTGCGACAATCAGCAGAAGAACCAAGAAAAAGTAGAGGATTCAGAATGTAATCTTGATAGTATTTGATTGTATCTCAATAAAATTCCATATCTTTGTAAGTGGATTAGGGCAACCATTTCCAAGACATAGAAGAAAAAGAAGAAGCGTTATGCTTATCTTGTACTTGAAAACGTAGGAAATTTTCAAATTGGATACAAGGATAGCATAGTGGTTCTCACGCTATAGCGTGGGCTGCTATTGTTACATCTGTATCCAAGGTTTCCTACGACCTTCAAGTAGAGTGTGGCATACAGTTCCACGCTTCGTGTTAAAAGGTATATAGTATGATTTTTAAATGGCTTAAAAAACTGTTTGGATTATATGATAGTTCACCAACTGAAATCCTTTCAAATGGTGAACTCAAGCCATCTGCACCTAAATCGCTTTGTGATGAATTTGACAAAAGAAAAGAACGTGTAAAGCAAAATAGGGACAAACTTAAACAATCATCAACTGATTGGTATGTTTTAAATATTCCTCCCCAAAAAGATGAATTACAAACTCGTGTCTTTTCACCGCATAAATTTGAGAATATACCTTCTCTCCAAGCTTTAAAAGATGAAAGATTAAGAAAAGAGGCATATGAATTAAAAGTACGAGAGGAAAAGGCAAAATTATTATTGGATAAACTTGAAATCCTTATTGCGCAGCGAAAGTGTCAAGAGGCAAAGCAAATAATGGATGAAATTACGCATGAAATAGTGCGTACAAAAGATTCGATTATAATAAAACAATATGCGAATATACAAAAATCATTATCTGAATTAGAAAAAGAATTAGAACATGAAAGATTTGTTAAGTTAGCCGAAGAGCAAAAACGCAAAGAGGAAGAAGAACGTAAGAAAAGAGAAAGAGAAGAAAAGGAAAAGGTAGAGAATGAAAAAAGAATAGCAGAAGAACGAATACGGCGACAGCAGGAAGCAAATAGACTTGCGGAAGAAGCCCAAAAAAAAGAACAAGCCGAACAAGCGGAAAGGCAAAGATTGGAATCGTTGTCTGCTGAACGCAAAGAAAATTGGCTTGCATTCAAGCAAGTATTGGAAAACAATGGTATCCGCTATTTGTATCATTTTACAGATAGAAGGAATATTCCATCCATTAAACGGCATGGAGGGTTGTTGTCTTGGAGTTATTGTGAAAAGCATAAAATCGACATACCGAATCCCGGAGGCGGAAATTTAAGCCGTAATTTGGATGAGATGCGGAATTTACAAGACTATGTTCGTTTGAGCTTCACAACAGAACATCCTATGATGTATGTTGCCATGAAAGATGGGAGAATTAGTAATCCTGTCATTCTAAGAATAGATCCAAGTGTGGTATATTTGCAGCATACAATGTATGCAGACATGAATGCTACAACTACGAAACGAACACCTAATATAGGCAAATCCTTGGAAGATTTTAAGAAAATACATTTTTCCACCGTTAAGGCACATAAACATTTTGATTTAGACGAAAATGAACGACCGTATTTCCAAGCGGAAGTAATGGTCATGACATTCATTCCCAAGAAATATATTATAAACCTTGATACTTTTTGATTATGATATACATAGAAAGTAGGAAACGAAAATTGGAGAAGATAAAAGAAGAATATCCAGACGCTGTAATCTTGGATATCACTTCTAACTCAGAGACTCGGTATGCAAAGATTCTGAGTCCATTTTATCCTCATGGGAACATTCCTATTCCTTTTACTGACGGATTAAAGGCAACTTGTGTTGAAGCTGTGTGGCAAGGGTTAAAGGTCTTTGAAGGTGTAGGCGTTGATTTTGCAACATTTAAGAATGACACCATGCGTGATTTGAAAAGAACGGTACGGAAATATGGTGTACCCAAAGGGCACAGTAAGGGTGCATACAGCAAAGAGCTGTTGGGGTATTTTGAAGCAAGAATGCTCATTTATCTTCCTACCTATAAATGGGTGTTAGATAATGTGCCAGAAGTCCACCATGTTGTAGAGAGAATAAAGGAACAAAGCAAAATTCAAGATATAGTCTTACTTGACTATAATACAAATATAGATTTTCGTGATATTTCAAAACCTATGTCTCATGCTGGCTTGGTAAAATTATATATAGAGGGTAAATATCCTGATAATATGGATAATTATAAGCCTATGAACAAGGAGGAAATAGAAGAGAAAAAAATCAGAGAAAAAGAATTTAAGAAAGAGTTAAAGAAAAAAGCGAAAGAAAAGAGAAAGGAACAAACCAACAATTTGTTCGACGAAATCAAATAATCAAAAAATATAATGACAATGAATAATTTACATGAATATATCGGCTTGATTATTGCTATAATAGTTGTCTTGATTGTTATTGCAGCCCAAATCTATAGCTTTCTTAAAACAAAGAAAAAAATTTCAGAATTGGAAGGTCTATTTGAAGATGTTGATAATTTGTCTCTCAAAGAAACATCGATAACATCTGGTATCTTGCAAAATAAGTCCTCATTACAGAAGTTCTTGCAGAACATACCTTCCCGTTATAGCGATGAAGATGATAGCGGTGATGAATATACAGATTTGTCGTTGATAGTTCCTCAAAACAAAAATATCTATGGGAAATTAGGATTGATTATTTATCGCACTAATGAATATTTGTGCAAAAACACTGGAACAAGCGCAGATTTGGGAATACTTGAAGATATTTGTGATAGTCAAAAAGGAGCATTAGAAGATGAAATACATAATAGCCTTAACGTTCCTCTTTATTTAGGTTTAGCAGGAACATTCGTTGGTATAATTACGGGGCTGATAGGGGTTGATTTCAATCAGATTTTTGGCGAAACTGATAATTTAAGTGGATTGCAGCATCTTTTGTATGGTATTATAGCAGCCATGTGCGCAAGTTTACTGGGATTGGGCTTTACTGTATATAATAGCGCTATATCATATAAATCTGCTGTAGCCAAATCCAATGAGGGCAAAGAAGAATACATGAACTTTTTAAGAAGAGAGTTGATGCCGTTATTATCAAATAGTATGGCTTCAAGTCTAAATTCATTAAAAGGTGTGCTTGGACATTTTGTGGACAAGTTCGGACGTAATCTTGATGCGTATGCTAATTCGGCAGAATTATTGAATGACAATCTTGAAAAACAGCATCTTGTCTTAGCCGAAATAAATAAACTGAGCCTTACGCAAACGGCTAATAAAATAGCTGCAACATTTATGCAGTTAAAAGATTCTGCCGATTCTTTAAATGTTTTCAAATCTTATCAAGAACAACTTAATTCTACCATAGCAAATGTATCAGGTATTGTTAATCAAACTCAAACAATCATTGATAAGTTCAAGGACTTTTCTACAGGATTGTCTGTGGTGGTCAGTAATCAAAACAAGACAACAGAACTTCAACGCGAATTTCAAGAAGCCATAACGACTCATTTTCCAACAGGAGCAGAAGCAAGGGATATTTGGAGAAAGGAATTTGACTTGTTTATATCTGAAGGGAAGCAAGTATCTGAAAGCTTATCTACCCAACTTACGGCTTCAACAGAACATATACAAAATTTTGTGGCTAATAATAAAGAGTTCTTTGATACATTTGATAAATTGAAAGAAGTGCTTGATACAATGGTACAATATACGCAAGTTCAAGCGGAATGTTATAAGGATATGAAAGGCGAAATCTTAAACCTTAGAACAGATTATCATAACGCTCAACTTGATAGCATAGAATTGAACAAATCTATTCTTAAGGCAATAGAAACAATGACAAAATCTATTAAGGACTTAAAAGAAGAAAAGTAATTATGCCAAGAAACAGAAGTAACACTTTCTGGTTAAGTTATTCTGACCTCATGACAAGCTTATTTTTTATTATGCTTGTTTTATTTATAGTGTGCGTTGTTAAAATGAAAGGCATTAATGACCAATTAGATAAAGAGGTAAATGCTAAAGAAGAACAGCTCAGAAAAATCGAAGAACTAAATAACTCTATTAAAGAGATAGATAATAAGTATTTCGCATACGATGAGCAATTTAAGAGGCATACATTAAAAGACATTGAAGTATCTTTTAATACCTATAGTTCTAATATTTATGATATAGAGCAAGAGCAACTTGATAAATTACTAAAAGCAGGTCTGGCAATCGCCCATTTTATGAATAGTGCCAAAAGCAAAATTCCAGAAGCTCAATATATGCTTATCATAGAAGGACAATCATCAAAAGATTATTATACAAGAAATTATGAGCTTAGCTATGAAAGAGCATTAGCTTTAATTAAATTCTGGTCAAGTAATGGTATTGAGTTCGATTCACTTGGCAATTGTGAGGTTCTAATTTCAGGAAGTGGACAATCAAGTAAATTTAGAGTTCAACCTGATATTAGAGGGAATAAAGATAACCAACGATTCGTTATGCACATAATCCCTAAACCCGGCATCATAGAATAAATCAAAAAAGGTAGTCAAATGATAGTATACTAAACTCCATTTGATTACCTTTATATAACTGCAATAAAGCTAATCTTAAATAATGCAAAAACACCCAATTTTACATTCTTGGGTGTAAAATTGGGTGTTTATTTCACAATTTGCTGATTTTCAGCATTTATTGCGGAGAGACAGGGATTCGAACCCCGGGTACCTCGCAGTACAACGGTTTTCAAGACCGCCGCAATCGACCACTCTGCCACCTCTCCAAGACTCCTTTTCAGAAGTACTTTCCGTTGAAAGCGCTGCAAAGGTACAACTTTATTTTAAATAAGCAAATAGTTTACCAGTTTTTTTGCTATAAAATTTTCAAATCGTATTTTTGCATACGAATAATAAACGAAAGAAATAAATCATGATATACCCTCAGAATTTCGAACAGAAAATAGGTTTCGATTCCATCCGTCATTTACTAAAAGAGAAATGTCTCAGCACATTAGGTCAAGAAAGAGTAGATGAAATGAACTTCTCAGAATCCTTTAAGGATATTAATGAATGGCTGGAACAGGTGATGGAATTCATACGCATCATACAAGAGGAAGACAGTTTTCCCGACCAATATTTTTTTGATGTACGCCCATCACTAAAACGTATCCGCGTAGAAGGTATGTATTTGGATGAGCAAGAACTGTTTGATTTACGTCGTTCTTTAGAAACAATTCGTGATATCATCCATTTTCTGACACTGACCCCGAATGACGAAGAACAAGAAAACTCCCCCTACCCTGCCCTACAAAAACTGGCAGGAGATATTATCGTGTTTCCTCAACTCATCACGCGTATTAACAACATCTTAGACAAATTCGGAAAAATCAAAGACAATGCTTCTTCCGAATTATTACGCATCCGCAGAGAGTTGGCCTCGACAGCCGGAAGCATATCACGCAGTTTGAATGCAATTCTACGCAACGCTCAAGCAGAAGGTTATGTTGATAAAGATGTAACTCCTACCATGCGTGACGGAAGACTCGTCATCCCTGTCGCACCGGGATTAAAACGGAAAATCAAGGGAATTGTACACGATGAATCATCCACCGGCAAAACAGTTTTCATAGAACCGGCCGAAGTAGTGGAAGCAAACAATAGAATACGGGAATTGGAAGGAGAAGAACGCCGGGAAATCATCCGTATCCTGACAGATTTCTCTATCATAATCCGCCCACAGGTCCCCGCCATCCTCCAGTCATACGAATTTTTGGCAGAAATTGATTTCATCCGTGCCAAAGCCCATTTTTCCATTCAGACGAACGCCACCAAACCATCATTGGAAGACAAACAGATTTTGGACTGGACCATGGCCATACACCCACTATTGCAACTCTCGCTGGCCAAGCATAATAAAAAGGTTGTTCCTCTAGATATAGAACTAACTAAAAATCAACGCATTCTAATTATATCCGGACCGAATGCCGGAGGTAAATCCGTTTGTCTGAAGACTGTGGGATTACTACAATATATGTTACAATGTGGTATGCCGGTTCCGATGCATGAACGTAGCCATGCCGGATTATTCGGCAGTATCTTTATAGACATAGGTGACGAACAAAGTATCGAAGACGATCTGAGTACCTACTCCTCACACCTTACCAACATGAAAACAATGATGAAAAGCTGTAACGAACGCAGCCTTATCCTCATTGATGAATTCGGCGGAGGTACAGAACCACAAATTGGAGGAGCCATAGCTGAAGCTGTGTTGAAACGTTTCAATGAAAAGGGCACATTCGGCGTTATCACCACTCATTATCAAAATTTGAAACATTTTGCCGAAGATCACGAAGGAGTGGTTAATGGTGCCATGTTATATGACAGGCATTTAATGCAAGCTTTATTCCAATTACAAATAGGAAATCCGGGAAGTTCATTTGCAGTAGAAATAGCTAGGAAAATAGGTTTACCGGAAGAAGTAATAGCCGACGCATCCGAAATTGTAGGGAGTGAATATATCAATGCTGATAAATATCTACAAGATATCGTACGTGACAAACGTTATTGGGAAACCAAGCGTCAGAACATCCGCAAACGAGAAAAACAGATGGAAGAAACCATCGCCAAATACGAAGAAGAACTACAGGAACTGGAGAAAAGTCGTAAAGAGATTTTACGAAAGGCCAAAGAAGATGCGGAAAAATTGATACAGGAATCAAATGCCCGAATTGAAAATCCCATCCGTATCATCAAGGAAGCACAAGCCGACAAAGAACGTACACAATCGGCACGTCAGGAACTGACTGATTTTAAAAATCAGATAGAAGATATCGAGAAAAAGAACAAGGAAGATGAAATCATCCGGAAAATGGAAAAACTCCGTGAAAAACAAGAGCGGAAAAAAAACAAAAAGGATAAAGCCAAAACGGAATCTTCCCAACTGTCAATACCCAAAGAACAGCCTATCACTGTAGGTAGCACTGTAAAGATCAAAGGTCAATCCAGTGTCGGAGAAGTACTAGGAATTAATGGCAAAAATGCAATAGTTATGTTCGGAATGATAAAAACCAATGTAAAACTGGATAAGCTGGAACGTAGCACACCAATACAGCCCACCCAGAAAACAATGGTAAAAAGTACCTTCGTCAGCAGTGAAACACAAGATCGGGTATATGAAAAGAAACTAAATTTCAAACAAGATATTGATGTACGCGGTATGCGTGGCGATGAAGCGATACAGGCAGTAACTTATTTTATCGATGATGCCATACTATTGGGAATAGACCGTGTACGTATCCTTCACGGAACAGGTACAGGCATACTGCGCACCCTGATTCGCAGCTATTTGGGAAGTGTTCCAGGAGTAGCACACTATCAAGACGAACACGTACAATTTGGTGGGGCAGGTATTACTGTAGTAGACTTAAAATAATATTTTAATAGAATAAGAGGCTGTTTTTAATTAATTTTCTCTATATTCGCACTAAAATTAGAGAAAATTAAAAGCAAAGGTGGCAGCGGGAACTTCTCATACAACTATAAGTATTAAGCTTAATGAGCAAGGGTTTCATGATATTTTCAATAAATATTATGTAACTCTATGCTTATTTGCCAATCAATATACAGAAAACCAAGAAACTTCAGCAGATATTGTACAAGATTCATTTGCCAAACTATGGCAAATAAGAGAAGATTTTTTTTATCTGCATCAGGTAAAAGCATTTTTATATACAGCTGTACGCAATAAAGCACTCAATGAACTGGAGCATTCAAAAGTAGTATATGAATACGCTCAAAATGTCATCGAAAAGAAAAAGGATTCCTTTTTTCACGATGCAATCGTTGAAGAGGAAACTTATCGTATCGTTTCTGAAGCCATAAATAAATTACCTGACCAAATGAAAGCCATTATGCAACTATCTCTGGAAGGGAAAAAAAACGCAGAAATAGCAGACAGACTAAACATATCTACAGAAACAGTCCATACATTAAAGAAAATAGCCTACAAGAAACTCAGAGAGAACTTGAAAGACTACTATTACTTCCTCTTGTTCTTTATATAAAAAGACATTAATTTGTTTTTTTTCAAAAAAAGTCGTTTTATTATTCACCCAAATTTCAAACAGACCTGTTTTATTATAAAAGAGATAAAAAACAGGTCAAAATATGATAAAACAAGATTTCTATATAGCCAACCTCATAGCAAGGTATCTGTCGGAAGAAATAACCCCGGAAGAAACAATAAAACTAACTGCTTGGAGAGAAGAATCTACAGCGCACGAGATTTTATTCAAGAAAATTTGTGATGAAGAAAACCAAAAGCAACATTTCCGGAAAAATACGGCATTCAATCCTTCATCCGGATGGAAAGAAGTGGAAAAGCGAATCAAAAGAAATAATAACAGAAGCAGATATATCAAAATAGTAAGTTATGCCGCAATCATTCTGTTACCTGTCCTTTTTGTAAGTATTTCCATGAAATTCACCTCGCCCGTTTCTCTTTCGGACAAACAGTTCATCGCACAATCCATTCTACCTGGGGAATCCCAAGCTATTCTGACATTGGAGGACGGCCAGACAATCCATATAAATAAAGAAACAGAGAGTCTGCTTGAGAAAATAGACGGAGCCCGAGTCCACATGGACTCTACAATGCTGAATTACCAAGTAACATCAAAAACAGTCCCAAAAAACAAGCCTGTATATAATAAAGTGGAAACTCCACGAGGTGGAGAATATGCTCTATTGTTAAGTGATGGAACAAAAGTGCATCTGAACGCAATGACCAGTCTCCGCTTTCCTGTGACATTTGATAACGGTCCACGCAAAGTGGAACTGGAAGGCGAGGCCTATTTTGAAGTCTGCAAAACAGGGCAACCATTTATAGTATGCACTCAAGGCATGCAAGTAGAAGTGTTGGGAACCACATTCAACATCTCTGCTTATCCACAGGAAGAGTATCAGACAACTTTGGTAAACGGTTCTGTCAAAGTAAATACAGAAACTGGAGAAAGCTGTATTTTAAAGCCTTCCCAGCAAGCTACCATCAGCCTCGGAAACAGCAGCATACAGATACGCATGGTAGATGCCGGATTTTATACCTCATGGATAAAAGGAAAAATTCATTTCAAAGACCAGCGATTGGAAGATATCATGAAAATACTATCACGCTGGTATGACATGGAAGTAATTTTTGCCAATGAGAAAATAAAAGACCTACGCTTCGGATGCAATGTAGATCGGTATTCGGAAATCACTCCATTTGTACGTTTGTTGGAAGAGACTCAAAAAGTACACGTAAAAGTCAATAACAAAACAATCACATTCTATAACTAATAAAAATGATGTATTATGGACAAAAAACACAACTACACCAATCACGGTAAAAGTAGTAAACGTTTGTGGATTACGTTCCTATTTTTCTGTATCATTACCACAGGTTTTATGCAGGCTGCCAACAAAGTGTTTGCACAAGCCACTGTCACAGCCTCATTCAAGAATGCCACGTTGAGTGAAATTCTTTGGGAAATCCAAAGACAAACCGACTTTACTTTTGTATACAGCACCAATGATGTAAAACAAATAAAAGTCCAAAACCTAAATGTAAATAACGAAAAAATAGCCAATGTGCTTGATAAATGTCTTATGAATAGCGGTTTGACCTATTCAGTTCACAACGGCGTTATTGCTATCAAGCAAATTGAAGAAAAAAAGTCTGCTGTTCCTCAACAGAAAACAACATTAACCGGTACAGTACTGGATGAGACGGGAGAACCTATTATTGGAGCGAATATCTTAGTCAAAGGTACTACGAATGGAACTACTACAGATTTGGACGGGCACTTCTCATTAGATGTAGACCGTATACCTGCCACTTTGATTATCTCCTATATAGGTTATGGCAAGCAGGAAATAAAAGCCACTGCCGGAAAGATACTGAAAGTAGTCATGGCTCCTGATAATAATGTTATGGAAGAAGTGGTTGTTACCGGTTATGGTACTTTCAAGAAATCGGCATACGCAGGTTCTGCTTCTACTGTGAAGACAGGAGAATTAAAAGATTTACCCGTAGTTTCATTCTCCAGTTTGCTAGAAGGTAATGCTCCCGGAGTACAAGTCACTTCCAGTTCAGGTCAGCCTGGTGCCTCCACTTCTATCCGTATTCGTGGTATGGGTTCTTTCAATGCAAGCAATTCTCCACTATACGTAATCGATGGTGTTCCCGTCCAATCCGGTTCTGTTGCTGCTACCAGCTCCGACTCCGGATTTGACATAATGTCTACATTAAACAACTCGGATATTGAAAATATTACAGTAATAAAAGATGCTGCAGCAGCCTCCCTTTATGGTTCACGTGCTGCAAATGGAGTTATTTTAATCTCCACCAAGAAAGGAAAAAGCGGAAAAGCACAAATTTCATTAAAAGCAGACTGGGGTAGCAATGATTTCGCAATGGATTATCGCCCAGTTATGGGGGGAGAAGAACGACGTGAATATATTTACAATGGATTGATATTATATCAACAACGTAAACTAGCTGATAAAAATCCTAATATATCAGAGGAAGAGCTAATGTCACAAAGTAAAACTTATGCAGATGGGCAAATCGATAAATATGCTCCAATTCCATGGTGTGGTTTCACAGACTGGAATAAAGAGCTTTTCCAAAAGGGACATCATTCTACCTATGAAGCATCACTAGCCGGTGGCAGCGATAAATTTAAATATTACTCTTCTTTATCATATATGAAGCAGAACGGTATTGTACAAGGTTCCGGTTTGGAACGTGTAACAGGGCGTTTGAACGCAGATTTCAGTGCAACAGACAAATTGACTGTAGGCGCCAAGATACTTTTCTCAAATGTAAATCAGAGTGTTTATGACGAAGGATTCACTTATACATCTCCTTTCTATTCCTCACGTAATTGGGCTACTCCTTCAGATCCGGTCTACAATGAAGATGGCAGTTGGAATCGTAAATTTATTCGTAAAGCCAATGACCGCAACCCCAAATTATCAGCTGAATACGATTATAAACATGAAAAAATGCTACGCGCATTCAATACGCTTTATGCCGAATACGAAATCATAAAAAATCTGAAATTCAAAACAACATTCAGTTATGATTACACTACTGTAAAAGGTGAGAAATGGTATGACCCACGTACTTCCAACGGTGAAGATGAAAATGGAGAAGTAGTAAAACGCATAAGAGAATATAAAAAAATGGTATGGAGTAACACCTTAAGCTATTTAACTACTTTCAACAACATTCATCATTTGGACTTTCTTGCCGGATATGAAATTGATGATACCTACAATGACTATTTATCAGGGGAAGCTTACAATTTTACAACTCCCGACAAACATGCCATTAGTAATGGAATGAAAACAGTATCTGTAGGGGGAAGTGATTCAAGGTACAGACTGGTATCCTATTTAAGCCGTTTGAATTACGATTACAAAAATAAATATTATCTAGGAGCTAGTTTTCGTGTTGATGGCAGTTCACGTTTGCACCGTGACAATCGTTGGGGAACATTTTGGTCTGTATCCGGAGCATGGCGTACTATTGAAGAAGAATTTATGCAACCTGTAAAAGATTGGTTGACAGACTTGCGTATAAGAGCATCATACGGTGTAAACGGTACTCTTCCTTCTGATTATTTCGGCTATATGGGATTAAGCTCCATTAGTGGTGGTTACTTGGAGCAACCCGGTATTCAAATGTCCCAAATTGCAAATCCTAATCTGAAATGGGAAACCAATTATAATATGAATATTGGCTTGGATTTTGGTTTTTGGGATCGTCTGAACTTCACGATTGAATATTATACCCGTACAACTAAAAACTTATTAATGGACTGTCCTGTATCCATGACAACAGGATTTAGTAGTTATTTAATGAATATAGGTGAAGTGAAAAATAAAGGTATTGAATTAACTATTAATTCCACTAATATTAAAATAAAAGACTTTAACTGGAATACAACTTTCAATTTAGGTCATAACTCCAATAAAGTTGTAAAATTAGATGGCGAACAGACACAAATTGTCAGTGGAACCCAAATACACAAAGTAGGAAGTTCTTATCGTACATTCTATGTACAAGAATTTGCGGGCATCAATCCTGAAACAGGAAATCCTCTATTCTATACCAATGAATTGGATGAGAACGGAAATTATATAAAAGAAATTACCGAGAACTCTAAAAATGCACAATTCATTCCTTATAAACATGCAGAACCAACTGTTAACGGAGGTATCTCTAATTCATTGCGTTATAAATGGCTTGATTTAAATTTCTTATTCTCCTATCAATTCGGAGGATATTCTTATGATACTTGGGCACAAAAGACAGAACATGGCGGTTACGATTCCTATGCAAACATTCCGACTTATTATCGTGATAGCTGGAAAAAGCCAGGTGATCAAACCAATATAGAAGTATATATGCCGGGTAAATCATCTTCTGTATCAATGCATAAAATAACAAGTAGCCGCCGTATCCACAGTACTGATTATTTCCGCTTAAAAAATATCACATTCGGCATTACGTTACCTAAAGAATGGACAAATAAAATCAATATAGGAAATGTTCGTTTTTATGCATCAGCAAGCAATTTATGGACATGGGCGGCCTATGACAATTATGATCCTGAAGCTGTTAGTGCCGGTAGTGCAACTCAAACCACACCGCCTTTAAAAACCGTTACTTTTGGTCTCAACATCAATTTTTAACCACTAAAAAACAACAATATGAGAACATTACATAATTTTTTATCAATAGTCTTATCCATCGGATTGTTTACTTCATGTGGAAACGATTGGTTGGATTTAGAACCGTCCACACAAATTCCAACAGAAACGAGTATCAAATCTCTCTCCGACATTGATTATTCACTAAACGCCATTTATGCGACAATGCGTAATGCCTATGCGTATTCCGGGCGTTTAATCTACTACGGAGATGTAACAGGAGATGACATGCAAGCTGTACAATCAACTTGTAGAACAGCTCACTATTACCAAATGGATTGGTTACCTGCAAATGGACCAAGTACACACTGGTCATATCTTTATTCCATCATTCAAAACTGTAATGTAATTTTAGACGGCATTGACAATATCGAAATTCTTCCAAACGATGAAGATGAGCATATCTTCCGCAATGATTTGGAAGGACAAGCATTAGCAATACGTGGTCTGGCCCTTTTTGACCTTACGCGCTTCTTCGGATATACTTATTTAAAAGATAACGGAGCCTCTTTAGGAGTACCTATCATCACTTCAGCATCAGCCACTGCCGACAGTAAACCTTCACGTAACACTGTAGCTGAATGTTATGATCAAATAATCAAAGACTTAAAGAATGCGGCTAGTTTAATGATACCCACATATTCATGGTCAGGTACTAGTTTGAATCAAAAAGATTTATCCTTAAATAAGAAAGGTAAAATCAGTAAATGGGCCACATTAACTTTGTTAAGTCGGGCATATCTGTATATGGGGAAGAACAGTGAAGCTTTACAAGCTGCAGAAGAAGCAATAAAAGGATCGGAAGCCAATAAATACCAATTATGGAATACCGAAGAATATCCCACTGTATGGGGTACGGAAGCCTCCGAAGCAAATCCGGGAGAAATTCTCTTCGAAATAGTCAATACTACTACCGAAAGCCCCGGCAATGAAAGTATGGGATATCTAACTTCTCCAAAAGGATATCAAGATATGTGCATTACAGTCAGTTTTTATCACCATCTGTTAGAAACGCCTAATGATGTACGCATTAAGTTATTAGTTAATCAAGACAAAAAAGTAATGTATTTGAATAAGTATCAACCACAACCTGGAGAAAATATTATGGATGCCAATATTCCTATAGTACGTCTTTCCGAAACTTACTTAAATGCAGCCGAAGCAGCCGTGAAAAACGGAGATGCAACAAAAGCTGCAAAATACCTGAAAGCCATTGCACTCCGAGGAAATCCGGACTATACGATGCCCGCAAAGGTTACCCTTGATGATGTTCTAGAAGAACGCAGGAAAGAACTCATTGGTGAAGGGCACCGCATGTTTGACTTATTACGTAATAACTTACGAGTAACTCGTATTAACGAAACAGACGATATGATGAAAGAGGTAGTGCATTTCGCTGACGAAAAAACATCTATGGATTTCGACAGAAACTATTATCGTACAATATTACCTATTCCTCAAAAAGAAATTAATGCTAATTCTAATATTGTACAAACACCAGAATATCTGAAATAATAGTCAACACAAATTGATAAACTCTAACTGAATTATAAATCAAATCGATGACAAGCAAGACTAATTTTATCAACCACTTTCTTCTTGCATTTACCCTCGCCTTCATCAGTTCCGGCCTTAGTGCCGGAACTCTTGATTTCAAAGACAAGAAGAAAGACAAAGAGAAAAAAGAAGAATTAACAGCCGACGGTCCATACGTATTGTATCAGCCTGACGGCCAAATCAGAGTAATCAATGTAGATAAGAAAGGGAATATCATTGATACCACTTATACCACATTACCTCAAAACTTTACCCTGCATGTGACAGATCACAAAGGCAGGTTTCCATTTGATGTAAAACTACACCCGGTAAAACGTCCCGGATGGAATTATCCCCAGGCAGACAAAGTTTTTGTCATGTCCGACCCTCATGGAAGGCTGGACTGTGTAATCAGCCTGTTACAAGACAATCATATCATTGATAAAGACTACAAATGGAGCTTCGGGAAAAACCATCTGATGATTATCGGTGATATTTTTGACAGAGGAAAAGATGTACCGCAAATCTTCTGGCTATTTTACAAACTGGAAGAGGAAGCAGCCAAAACCGGAGGACACGTATCGTTCATGCTGGGAAATCATGAACCGATGGTACTGGCCAATGACCTCCGATACACCAAAGAAAAATATAAAATATTAGCAGAAAAACTAAAGATGGAGTACCCCCGGCTATTCGGTCCCGATACCGAACTGGGCAGATGGTTGGAAACCCGTAACACCATGCAAATGATAGGTAACGACCTATATGTACATGCCGGACTGGGCAAAGACTTCTATGACAAGAACTTGAGCATTCCCACTGTCAATGAAGAAATGAGTAAAGGGCTATTTATGACGAAAAAAGAACGCAAAGCGCTTTCTCCACTCACAGCCTTCCTGTATGGAAACAGCGGTCCCATCTGGTATCGCGGACTAGTACGCACTGATGGCAAATACAATCCGCTGGCAAAAGACTCCCTAGAAATGATTATGGACCGTTATAAGGCAAAACATATTATTGTGGGACATACCATTTTCAAAGATATTTCCACTTTCTATAACGGCAAAGTTATCGGAGTAAATGTGGACAATAAAGAAAACCGGGAAAAAAAGCGCGGACGTGCCATGCTGATTGAAAATAATCAGTATTTTGTCGTCGGTGACAAAGGTATACAAAGACAATTAGAATAAAGACAATACACCAAATCCTACCGGTGGTTTTCCAAACTCTCCTGACAACTTTCCTATTTGTCAAGAGAGTTTTTCTTTTCCTTTTTTGCTACTTTCCCCCTTTTATTTTATACCTTTGTTCCTCATAATAACTAACCTTATAAAACGAAATGAAATCTATCCGAGAACTATACCGCATCGGCACCGGTCCGTCCAGCAGTCATACTATGGGACCGCGCAAGGCTGCTGAAATCTTCTTAGGAAAACATCCCGAAGCCAAAGCTTTTCAAGTTACTCTTTATGGAAGCCTCGCCGCTACCGGTAAAGGACACATGACCGATGTAGCCATTTTAGATACATTGCAACCGCATGCGCCTACAGAAATTATCTGGAAAGCCCATGTCTTCTATCCGTTTCATCCCAATGGAATGACTTTCAAATCTTTGAATGAAAAAGGAAAGGTGACAGATGAATGGACTGTTTTCAGTGTAGGCGGAGGTGCTCTAGCCGAAGAAGGACACGACAAAGGCTCAACTCCGGAAATCTATGATATGAACCGTATGAGTGAAATCCTCTACTGGTGTGAACGTACCGGGCGCAATTACTGGGAATACGTCCAGCAATGTGAAGACGAAGATATTTGGGACTATCTGGCAGAAGTATGGAAAACCATGAGAGAAGCCATTGAGCGTGGTTTGGATCAAGAAGGCGTATTACCCGGGCCACTCAATCTGCGCAGAAAAGCCTCCACTTACTATATTAAGGCAAAAGGTTATAAGGACAATCTGCGTTCCCGCGGGTTAGTATTCTCATACGCTCTGGCAGTCAGTGAAGAAAACGCCTCAGGTGGCAAAATCGTCACAGCCCCTACTTGCGGATCATGCGGAGTGGTTCCGGCTGTACTTTATCACTTGCAAAAAAGCCGTGACTTCAGCGATATGCGGATTTTAAGAGCACTGGCTACTGCCGGATTGATAGGAAATATAGTAAAACACAACGCCTCCATTTCCGGAGCCGAAGCCGGTTGCCAGGCAGAAGTAGGAGTGGCCTGTTCAATGGCATCCGCCGCTGCCAGCCAATTATTCGGAGGTAGCCCGGCCCAGATAGAGTATGCAGCCGAAATGGGCTTGGAGCATCACTTGGGAATGACTTGCGATCCGGTATGCGGATTGGTACAAATCCCTTGTATCGAAAGAAATGCCTATGCAGCGGCCCGAGCTCTTGATGCCAATATCTATTCTGCCTTTACAGACGGTAATCACCGTGTATCCTTTGACAAAGTGGTGGAAGTAATGAAACAGACCGGTCATGACCTTCCTTCCTTATATAAGGAAACCAGCGAAGGCGGTCTGGCAAAGGATTACGAGCCGATGGATTAATAACAGGGCAAAGACCGAGAACTGTATTTATAATACATAAGAGGGTGAATCAAAATTGGTTGCGACTATCTTTTTCAACGCTGATAATAAAAAGATAGTTCAATTTATTTCTGATACACCCTCTTATGGCATCATTACTATAAGGAGAGATAGTTCCCCTATTACAGAAAAAATCTTTTTTAATCGCTCAACTTCAAGAATCCTCCAAACTGATCGAAGTCTACTTCCAATCCATTTTCCAATGTCAGTTCATATCCCTTGCGGTTACGTTCTATCTTCACCGTTTTATGCCCGTTATAATTAGCTTTCATATACTTGGAAATAGCCTGAGGGATAAAAGTAGAAGGAACCGACTTGTTCTTGCAATCTATCTCAAGCCACTCTCCCTTTGAATTGAACTCCAATTCAATGCCATCGGCCAATTTTACATCATAGGAAGTGGTCTGAAACAAGTCCTTTTCAATCTTGATATACGCAACTTTAGTCTGGGAGAAATGTTTGCCGATCATTTCACGTGCGGCAACAGGAAGCTTATTCACATCGCGGGTCACAACATCGCCAGCCATGGCGAATTGAAGAGAGCATACCAGCATAGCCATTAAAAATAAAATCTTTCTCATAATCTAATTTATTCTTTAGTTAGTTAATGCCATACCAACAACTAACCGCCTAAAAAGATTATGACGCGAAAAATTATTCCTGTATTTTAGATTTAATTAAGGCTGTCTCCCAACATGGGAGGAAGCTCCTCCATATCCTCATTTTTAGATATGCTCATTTTTCCTTCAGGAGTAATAGTGATGGAGAAAGGAATATACAAATCTGTCTGAGGATAACTCACACTGGCAGCCAATATGATATTTTTTCCCTCACGGGTCTTCTCTTCATCAAATACCACGCCCTCCAATATAAAATGACGGAGATGATCAGCACTTACGAATCCAGAGAAACTTTGCTTGGTAAAAGTTTTGGCAAAGACCCGGCTCCCATTTTCACGGGAAATTCTAACGATGATACGATTGTCGGCAAAAATTCCCAAGTCACTTTTGACTGAAGGCAGAGAATCACTGGGAGCACGCTCTATAAACAAATTATATTTTTTTCCGCCACTGACAATATGCTGGTCAATACGTGAAACCTGCATACGCTGCAAACCTGTCACATGATCCACACTGTCTATTTGGAACATCAATTGTTCTGCATCAACGGAAGCCTCTTTCTTACCTCCGCAAGCGGTCATTACAACCAGCAAAACGACAAATAAAAAATATATCTGTTTCATCTAAATCTCGATTTCTAGGTGACAAAGTAACAAAAAGTAACGGACACTCACAAGAAAACCTCCATAAAAAGCGAAAACCGGGCAATATCACATTGGCCGGCCTTCAGAGAAAACTAAAAACTAAACTAAATTATTTATTAAGTTAGACTAAACCCAAAAGAAAAGGTTTAATCTCACTTAGAAAAAAATATTCTTTCTTTGAAAGGCATTCCTGCTACAACGCCTTCCAAAAATCCATAAAATTCTTATAAAGCCCATAGCAGACCAACTGATCTTCCTCCTCCAACTCATAATTTTCCTCAAAATGATTCTCCACCTGATGCTCCAATATCGAAATACCCAAACCGTTCAGCACTTTCTCCCCTTTTATCAATGCAATGATTTTTATATTGAATTCCGTTTCTAATGACAGATCACTCACCTTATAGCCTACAAAACAAGAAGGAAGTTTGAACTTCATCACATAATGTTCCTCGTCAATCTGAAAAGACTCCACATTGACGTGTAAATCCAACAACTGAACCAAGCTCCGTGCCGCTTCTTTCTCCGGTGTCAGAATACTATCTAAATTAAAAGCCTCAAGCACGGTCTTATGCACATCATCTACCGCACGGGCATAGATATGTTTCACTCCTTTCTTTTTCAGCAGTGCCACCACACGCACAGAAGCACCAAAATTCTCGCCGATAGCAACAATAACCACATCCACATCTTTCAGTGGCAGCACACTGAGCGATTGTTCGTCCGTAGCATCAATAATAAAAGAAGTCGCGATTTTGTCCTTCAACACATCCACACGATGCTCGTTTGTATCCACTCCTATCACCTCATGTCCCAATACGGAAAGCTCTTCGGCCAACACTCCGCCGTAATTTCCTAAACCAATAATAATGTATTTCATAACTAGTTGATTATGATGTTATCACTCGGATATTTATATTTTGTTATTTTTTTCTGTTTAATAAGGCTGGATATCAAAGTAAGCACCCCTACTCGTCCGATAAACATCAGAACAATGACAATCAGTTTGCTGTCACTTCCCAAAGTAGGTGTCAGATCCAGGCTTGAACCTACCGTACTGAGTGCCGAAGTACACTCAAAAACCAACGCCATCACTGAAGCCTGCGGCTCTAGAATGCTTAAACCGAAGATACCCGCGAAAACAATCAGCAGATAAAGAATCAATGTGGCATTAGAACGCCGGATGGAATCATGAGATAACTCCCTGTTGAAAATATTGACTTTATCGGCACCTATAAGAATAGCACGCAAGTTCAACATGACTACAGCAAACACATTCACCTTCACACCACCGGCCGTAGACTGCGTACCGCCGCCAATCATCATCAGCACCACCATCAGCAGCAACGTCTGCACACTGAAAGTAGTCATGCCCACACTTGAAAATCCTGCCGTACGGGGACAAGTTGCGTTAAAGAAGCCCTGCACCCATTTCTCTGTAGCCGTCATTCCCGCAAAAGCATGATTCCATTCGAAAACAACAATGGCCACAGTACCCGTCACTAGCAAGATAGCCGTCATAATCAATACGATACGGGTATTCAGGTTATATAAATGTATTTTACGGATTGTCCTCTTATTCTTTTTGACATAACGGTGATACAAGCGCTTGCTTTCATAAGAAACCGTTTCATACAGATTTACCAGAATCGGGAAACCTATACCTCCCAAAATAACCAGGAAAGAGATAGTGATATATAGCAAGTTATGATTATGAAGTACCAGTTCGTTACCTAAGTTTCCATACAAAGTAGAGAATCCGGCATTGCAAAAGGCAGAGATGGAATGGAAAGCAGAAAAAGCCAGTTCCTCCTCAATATCCATGCCCATAGTGCCATGTATACTTAAAAAAATAACCCCCATCCCAGCAGCCTCTATCACCAAGGTAAACCCTAATATATATAATAAGGTGGAAAGCAGCGAACTGAGTGACTGCGAGCTTACCATATCACGGACCACCAACTGATTGTAGAGCGAAGTATTCCCCATAAAAAACATGGCAAAGAAACTGGTCAGGGTCATGACTCCCAAACCGCCGATTTGTATCAGCATGATAATGATGAACAACCCCTCGGACGTGAATGTAGAAGAGACATCGACCGAAACCAACCCCGTGACACAAATGGCACTGGTAGCGGTAAACAGAGCATCGATAAAGGAAATGCCATGATAAGTGGCACGCGGAAGCATCAGTAACGCTGCCCCTATCAGAATAAATATGAGAAAACTGGATGCAAAGATCAAAGACGGGTTGGTGCGCCTGCCCAGCAGCCGGACTATCCCATTAGACAATTGCAGCAGCGAAAGCAAAGTGAGCAGCACCACATGATATAAACGACTGTGGAAAAAAGACCAGAAATCATGAATTCCCCCTTGCACCTCCGGTTCATGGAAAATAACCGGAATCAAAGTCAGATAAAGCATCAGACTCAGTATCCATGCCAGTCCCCGGTACTTCCGCTTGGTATCCGAGTAATTTAATAAAAGATGCAGGGAAATATCAACCAGAAAAACAATCCAGACAAAATGATACAGCGTGTTTATCATCTCCATTTCTTCAAAAGAAATAAGAAATCCATGCTCATAAACCAATGTAAGGATGAACAAGGCCGACATCATATAAGTTATCCCGTCCATCCATTTCAGCAATCGCTCTATGTACGGTTTTACTAACTTCTTACGATAGATAAATAGTTTGTGTAAAGGTTCCATGTCGATATCATCTTGCATTAACAGAAAACAAACTTAATCAAAATATTCACATCTCTGCCTATAATAACAAATAACTTCGCATTTTTACTCTGACATCCCTTTTTTTATTGTTCCCGACAAAAAAGCAGTTGAAAATTAGTAAGGAATACTTTTTTTACCTAATTTTGACCGCAAAACTATTAAATTGAAAGATTATGAGCACAAAACAGAAACGTTTTATCTTACCAGAGGATGAAATTCCTAAATACTGGTACAACATACAGGCAGACATGAAGACCAAACCCATGCCGCCGTTGAACCCTAAAACCAAAGAAGCGCTGAAACCGGAAGACCTCTACCCCATTTTTGCCAAAGAACTTTGCAAACAGGAATTAAACCAGACAGACGCATGGATTGAAATTCCCGAAGCAGTGCGTGAAATGTACAAATACTATCGCAGCACACCATTGGTACGTGCCTACGGACTGGAAAAAGCACTAGGGACTCCCGCACATATTTATTTCAAAAATGAAAGTGTCAGCCCCATCGGCTCCCACAAACTGAACTCGGCTCTGGCCCAGGCATATTATTGCAAGGAAGAAGGCGTAACCAATGTCACTACAGAAACCGGTGCCGGACAATGGGGCGCCGCTCTATCGTATGCCGCAAAGGTATTCGGGCTGGAAGCTGCCGTTTATCAAGTAAAGATCAGCTATAATCAGAAGCCCTATCGCCGCAGCATCATGCAGACATTCGGAGCAACGGTCACCGCCTCTCCATCCATGTCTACCCGTGCCGGCAAGGATATCATTACCCGTAATCCCAATTATCAAGGTTCACTGGGAACAGCCATCTCCGAAGCTATCGAACTGGCAATGAGCACTCCCAACTGTAAATATACACTAGGGTCGGTATTAAGCCATGTCACACTGCATCAAACGGTTATCGGTCTGGAAGCCGAAAAGCAAATGGAAATGGCAGGCGAATATCCCGACATGATTATCGGTTGCTTTGGTGGCGGTTCCAATTTTGGAGGATTCTGCTTCCCCTTTATGCGCCACACTATCCTGAATGGGAAACAAACCCGATACATTGCTGCCGAACCGGCTTCGTGCCCGAAACTGACCCGTGGTAAATTCCAGTATGACTTTGGCGACGAAGCCGGATATACCCCGTTGCTGCCCATGTTTACACTGGGGCATAATTTCTCTCCGGCCAATATCCATGCGGGAGGTCTCCGTTATCACGGTGCAGGTGTCATCGTTTCACAATTATTGAAAGACAATCTGATGGAAGCGGTTGATATCCAGCAATTAGAATCCTTCCAGGCTGGTTGTTTGTTCGCACAAGCAGAAGGAATCATTCCGGCTCCCGAATCGTGCCATGCCATCGCCGCCGCTGTACGCGAGGCGAACAAGTGCAAGGAATCCGGTGAAGAGAAAGTGATCCTGTTCAACCTTTCAGGTCACGGGCTGATTGATATGGCCTCATACGACCAATACCTGGCAGGTAACTTGATGAATTATGAGTTAAAAGACGAAGATATCCAGAAGAACTTGGATGAAATAAAAGACATGTAATCAGGACATAAAATAAACGAAGGATACGGAAAGGATATATTATCCTATAAACTACGGCAAGCTAAGCGGTTGTATCCTTCAGGTTAAGGGTTCTTTTACTGACAACTTCTATCTCCCAAACTTGCGGAGTTAACTCCATAGCCTTTGGAGTTATCTCCATAAGCTTGGGAGTTAACTCCAAAGGCTATGGAGATAGAAAGGATACGTTAGTTTAAGCTTAGGGATAGGATAGAAAAGGCTTAACCATACAATGAAAGACACAAACCACTCTACCGGCGGGATATAACATTAACATAAGTTCGATATAAGAAATAACTCGTTACAGGATGGTTTTGAGTTAAATGACAAAAGGATTATTAAAATTCAATATCAGTCTTGCTCATATTCCTGTCAGTTATAAGCTAGTCTTATAATAAACTCATGTTATCATAAGAAAAAATCCGCGTTATCCCGCACAACCCACACCTAAAAAATGATTCAAAACCACAAAATAACAGGCACTTCAAGCCTGTTTATAAAGAAAATGAACTATTTTACAGGATTATGTATGAAAAGTACAAATTAATTTCCCTTTTTATTCCTTTCTTTGCACAGTTACATCAATAATCCAAATAAGTATGAAAAACATCATGAAGCTTTTCTTGTATGCTGCATTACCTTTGGCATTAATTGCACTAGGCAGTTGTAGCTACCCTAAAAACATCACGTTCAAAGCCGACTCACAAACAGGGGCGCTAAGCGGACTTTATCTGACAAGCGACACTTCCATGAACTGGATCCTGCGTACGGATGGAACACAATACGAATGGGTGGACTCCCGGTATGGATGGGGATTGGGACATCTTCGGATAAACGGCACTGAATACTCCTGGAATATCCCGACAAAAAAACATGACACGAGCCATCACATGACCGTGAAATACCAGACAGGTGACATAGAAATAAACGTAGCCCGAAAATGGAACAGGGACGGGAACCTGGTAGAATCCTACGAATTCGTAAACACCGGAGAAAAAGACGCCGACTTACAGGACATTGCCATCAACACACCTTTCAATGACAATTATCCGGATGCCCAGACTTGCTACGAAGCCCGTTGCAATGCACATATATGGGCAGGAGGAAATGAAGCCTATGTCTATTGCACCCGGATGAGCGGAGCCCCCGGCGGATTGGGACTGATTATGGAAGAAGGTGCCATTAAAGGCTATGAAGTGAGGGAGCGCTCGCAGAAAAAAGGAAGCTCCAACTTCCGCGGTGTTTTCCAACTTAATCCACAGGACAAGACTTTAAAGCCGGGAGAATGTTATACCATACAATGGTTACTCCTATCGGCGGACAACTGGGATGAATTCCAAGCAAAAGCCATAGACAACGGTCTGATCATAGCCTCAGCAGACCGTTATGTAGTAGAAGCAGGCGAAAAAATAAATGTTTCGTTCAAAAGCAACTGCCCCTCACTGAAAGGCAAGCTATTGCTGAACGGTAAAGAAGTGGCAGAAGTAAGCGGTGACAACATCAATTATACCACCATAATAAATGAACCCGGAGAGAAGATTTTCACACTGGCCTACGGGAACGGAAAGCAAACGTCGGTAGAGTGTCTTGCCGTCAGCAACTTTGACAGCCTTGGTCAACCACCGGTGTCAGTTCATTGCCGGACACCAACAGTTCATCAAGCCCGGTGACCCTAGAAGCGGTGCCTTCATTGTTTATGACAACGATACCGAATCCCTTTACATCAACGGAGAAAGTGGCAGCAAACGCTCTGACTGCGACGAAGCCAGAGAAAGGGTAGCTATGGGGATTCTGCTGGCTCTACAATACCAACGTACTTCCGACAAAAAATTAATGGATGCCCTGAACAACTACGTATCTTTCATCCGCCGCATCCAGAAACCGGACTACACAACCAATTCCACCGTAGACTTCAAGAGCAAGAACCGGGGATACAACTATCCGTGGGTGGCCGATTTCTGGTTTACCATGTTCCGCACCACAGGCAATAAACAATATCTGAAAGACGGGTACGGCACACTGCGTGCACTGGTCCGTTATTTCAAGCATGGTTTTTATTGCATCAATATCCCGACCTACGGCTATACTCTATTGAAAGAAAACGGATTTACTGCCGAAGCGGACACTCTGCTGAACGATTTCAAATCAATGGCAGACGTATTTTGTGAAAACGGGCCTAATTATCCGACCTCCGAAGTCAATTACGAACAGAGCATCGTAGCTCCGTCCATTATCCATCTGCTGAATGTATATATGCTCACCGGGGATGAAAAATATCTGAAAGGGGCCGAAAGCCAGCTTCCTTTATTAGAATCATTTGGCGGAAAACAGCCCAGTTTCCACCTTTATGACATCGCTATTCGTCACTGGGATGGTTATTGGTTTGGAAAAGACCGGATTTGGGGAGATACCTTCCCACATTACTGGAGCACTTTATCGGGTATTGCCTTCCGTCTTTATGCCAAAGCGACCGGAAAACAAGAATATGCAGAACGGGCCTTGAATATTTTCCGGAACAATCTATGCCTCTTCACCGAAGACGGAAGAGGAAGCTGCGCCTTTATCTATCCGAACAAAGTGAACGGACAAAAAGCTCATCTTTATGACCCGTTTGCCAATGACCAGGATTGGGCAATGGTATTTTGGTTGGAGTATGGCCCGGATTTCAAGTAAATGAGGAGATGCCGAAAGTCCGTCCGATAGTGCTGTCATGTATTCAGCTGTAGGGGCAGGGATTGTCTCATAGCCGTCAAGCAAAGGAAAAACATCTACCGTAGAACACCGACCCAAAAGGGTCGGTTTCTTCATTTTATAAGTTTTAGATAACAGTCTGCAGGTTCTTCCAGAGTTCCGCTTCTCTCCCGACTTTATCGTCAAGAAGCTGCTTACAAGACCACGGTCGGTCATACTTTGGAAAGAGAACCTGCAACTGCTTTCGTACTATCAGGCAGATACACGGGCCTGCCCCTACGGTGGTGAAAATACTATTTGCCAACTCAGATTGACGAATATAAGTTTTTTTGCCTGCCCGAACCAACGGGCACGATCTTGGGAGAATATGCAAATCAGCCTATTTTCGGGCGAGCAAACCTCGCCCTTACAAGCAAAATGATAGCTGAATTCCTTAAATATGTTTTCATCCAGCCACAAACTATGGTTCAAAGCTGCGAAGCATTTTAATCTCGTCCCGCCAAATGGTGTCATCGGGAGTTTCAAGAATAACGGGCATATCGTCAAAACGGGAATCCTGCATAAAGCGGCGGAAGAAATCAATACCAATCAGCCCCTTTCCGATACTGTCATGACGGTCTACCCGGCTACCCAATGGTTTCTTTGAGTCATTCAAGTGAATGGCACACAAATAGTTTCTCCCCACTACCTCATCAAACTCGGTAAAGACCCGGTCATATTCATTCACAATATCATAACCGGCGGTATAGGTATGGCAAGTATCCAGGCAAACTCCCACACGAGATTTATCCTCCACCTTATCTATAATATATCTCAAATGCCAGAATTCATTTCCCACATTACTTCCCTGTCCGGCTGTATTCTCAATCACAGCAGTCACACCGGTCGTCTTATCCAAAGTCATATTGACAGACTCGGCAATCCTGTCCAGACACTTCTCTATGGATATCTTGTTCAAATGACTTCCGGGATGAAAATTCAGCATTTTCAATCCTAAAAGCTCGCAACGCTGCATCTCGTCCAAAAATGCTGCACGACTCTTCTCCAGCCCTTCCTCGTCAGGATGTCCCAAATTTATCAGATAACTGTCATGAGGAAGAACATACCGGGCATCAAAACCTTCTTTCTCGCAGTTTTCTTTAAACAGAGTAACACTCTCGACAGACAAAGGTTTTGCAACCCATTGCCTCTGATTCTTTGTAAAAAGAGCGAATGCGTCCGCTCCTATCCCTAATGCATTAACGGGGGCCATTTCCACGCCCCCGCTTACGGATACATGTGCACCTATTTTTTTCATTCTCTTTCCATTATTGATAGACACAAAGATAGGAAAAATAAGTTAGAAATTATATTGCGCACTCAAGTTTATACGGTTTGCTTCACGGTTCACATCATTAAAATTCTCTCTCCAACCATGAAGATATTCCGCACCTACCTGCAAGTTATGACTTACATTCCAGAATACATTTGCAACCAGGTACTGACCTTTTTTATACTGAGTTTCATTAAAGTGAGCATAGCAATCTTCTGTAAACAGACGTGACTGGCTATACGTAGCCGATGCGAATACCCGTTTCGAGAAATTATACTGTAATCCGGCATACCATCCTTTCATGGGCAGTACCTGCATACGTCCGGACTCATCGGCCAAAGGAACGATATCTACATTCAAGTTGCTGATATCATTCAAATATTGAGCAATACCTCTACCATAAGTATATTGTCCGTAAAGCTGGAAACCACCCAGTCTTGCTGTCCCCGATGCCTGTATCCCCCAACCGGTCAATGACTTTGCCTTATTATTCACTTGATCCTCATAAGTCATACTTCTCAAGATTCCTCCCACACGTATATGACTAGCCTTTGCCCAAGAATACTGTACATAGGCAGGAATATCCGGCATCCTCTGCTTACCGATTCTCACATCTTGTGCCGGAGTACCGTCTACTGACGGCATTTCCACACCGACACCCACTTTCAAACCTTTCATCACATTGGCTTCATAACGCAACTGGGTGGCGCGATAGAAAGTCATCCCGTCAGGTCCTTGAAAATCAATAGTCGGAGGAGCTGCGGCAAAGTCCATAAACAATCCGGTATCATACCCCATAGTAAAGCCCAGGAAGGATAAATAAGCATTCTGCAATTCAAAAGTCTTTCCACTTCCACGGAAGTTTCCGGCTGTATAAACGATGAAGTTACCCAAATGCTTGGTTCTCCCCACCAACTTTAAAAAGATAGTGGAAGTGCTTGCATCCATCTGGAACTGATTACGGACAGACGTGGATCCCGGTTGCGGAATGAGTGCAGGGATAAAGTCAACATCATCCACTATTCCATTAAAATCATATTCCATTGTAGTTTTCAAATAACCACCGATACCCAATGCAAACTTTCCCTGTTGGTCAGTAAGTAAAAAACGAGGAGCACGGGGATCATGGAAATGCGGACGTTGCGTTTCTTCAAATACATTGATTAATTCTTCCTTGCCATTTTTATCTTTTGAGATAATAACAACAGGTCCCGGTCCTTCCAGCTCCGGATAAAGTTTTTTTTGTTGCGCAAACATCGGCGTAACAATCATTGCGCCCAATACAAGGCAACTCATTGATTTAAAGATACTTTTCATAAAAGTTAAGTTTAGGTAAATAGTCAATTCAATGGACTATGAACAAAAAGTTTAGAAAAAAGTTTGGGAAATGTTTGCAAATTCAAAAAAAGTCACTATCTTTGCACCCGCAATCGAGAGAGAAATCCTCGATAAAAAGGATGGCCCGTTCGTCTATCGGTTAGGACGCAAGATTTTCATTCTTGAAAGG
>ENA-OPTB01000684-OPTB01000684.1-human-gut-metagenome-genome-assembly--contig:-NODE-684-length-31345-cov-3.893448_pt1 | contig 31345 bp, 17 predicted proteins | sample MGYA00241810_ERZ501911 | MGnify/ENA primary metagenome ERZ501911 (study PRJEB25962, sample SAMEA2042304) | human gut metagenome | biome: human gut; feature: human-associated habitat; material: faeces... | reverse complement strand
TTCTCATTTGTGCCGACGGACTTTCCAATTGCGTCACAACAGGAGATATGGTAAAAATATGTCATGAAAACCGTGGTGAGGGTCTTATCACAAAGCTTGTTGACAAGGCCAAAGACGGTGGCGGTTCTGATAACATTACAGTTACCGTGATTTACTAAGGATAGGAGTTGACTGTTTTGGATAAATATTTGGGCAAAAGACTTGACGGAAGATATGAAATCCATGAGCTTATCGGTGTCGGCGGTATGGCAAATGTTTACCGTTGTACCGATACTGTAGATGACCGTGAAGTTGCCGTAAAGATTCTTAAGGACGAATATCTTAATAACGAGGAGTTTATCCGCCGCTTTAAAAACGATGTCAAAAATCAGGTCAACGGCTCGTTTCTTGAGCGGCAGGTGACATTGGAACATTGTCACGCCTCTGCACAGGAGGAATATGCCTTCGACCTGCTTGCTGAAATGCAGCTGGAAATGGATGCTGGCAAAGCCAAAAGCTCTGGACGTCTGTTCAAAACAAGCTTAGAGAAATCTCTCTTTTCTAGCCCAGCAGCCTGTTGCAAAAGCATCGAGGCCCGCCTGAAAAAGCTCTATAAAAAATATACAGTAGATGATATTTCCGATATTCGCTTGTTAGAAGAGTTGCATACTGCTCTGGGACAGGTCACGCCCGAAAACTTCACGCGCTATCAAAAACTGCTGGAACTTTTGCGTAGCGATTCCTACGGATGGAACCCCAAAGATCCCGGTGACCGCGTTGTGATCTTTACCGAGCGCATCGAAACCATGAATTATCTGGCGGAACATCTGCGGACTGACCTGGGGCTGAAGTCCTCTGCGATCCAAGAGATTTCTGGTGGTATGAGCGATGCAGAGCAGCAGCTCATTGTAGAAGATTTCGGCCGCACGGAATCTCCCATCCGTATTCTGGTCGCTTCGGATGTAGCTTCTGAAGGTCTGAATCTTCATTATCTGAGCCACCGCCTGATTCACTTTGATATTCCGTGGTCATTGATGGTATTCCAGCAGCGCAACGGCCGCATCGACCGTTACGGTCAGCAAAAACGCCCTGATATCCGCTATCTGCTCATCGAGAGCAATAACAAACAGATCAAAGGTGATATGCGTATCATCGAGATTCTGATTCAAAAAGAAGAGCAGGCACTGAAAAATATCGGCGATCCTGCCTTACTGTTGGGCAAGTTCAATGTGGAAGAGGAAGAAACGGTGATTGCGGAAGCCATCGAATCCGGTTCCGACGCAGATACATTTGCACAGAGTCTGGATGCCGATGCGCAGGAATTCAACCCCTTTGAGGCTTTGATGGCCGCTGCCTCAGAAACAGAGGAGACTGCTATTGAGCAGCTTTCAGAAACTGTTTCCGACGAAACATTGTTCACCGATAAGGAATATCTGGAGCAAGCTGTGCAATACCTTAATCAGACTGACAGCAATCCAGTTCAGGAACTGCAAACGGTTTCTGGCCTAGATATCCGGTTAACCCCGGAAATGGAGCGCCGTTTGCGTGCGCTTATACCGGAAGAAGCCATGCCGCAAGGAGAAACACTGCGCCTTTCGGATGACAAAGCCTTCTGCATGGAGCAGATGCGCACCAGCATGCAAAAGAACATGGATGAGGCGGCATGGCCGTCCTCGCAGTATTTGTGGAAGCTGCACCCGATTTTCTCTTGGGTCAATGATAAGGCCGGACTTTTGTTCAAACGCGCAGAAGCTCCCGTTCTGGGTCTGCCCGGCGTTTTGTATCCCGGTGAAGCGTTGTACATCGTTTCCGGCAGTGTTCCCAACCTGAAATCCACGCCGCTCATCGATGAATGGTTTGGTCTGCTGTATCGGGATGGGCAATTCATTCAGCGACTTTCCATGGAGGAAGTTGTCCAGAAAGCCGGACTGCGTAGCGCGCGTATTCCCAACACAAACTGCATCACGAACCAAAGCATCGTTGCTGCAAGCAGCTTGTTGCACGATGTAGTCACGCAGGCAAAGACCTATCTCACAGAGCGATACCAGCAGTACCAGGCAGAGATGAACCCCAAGCTGGATGCAGAGGTGGATAAGCTGATTGAACTGCAGGAAAAACACAAGGAGTACTATCAGACCACCCTATTTGAACATGAACGTCAACTGCAGGAGCAGGAACGCCGGGTGGACAAACTGTTTGATGATTTTACGAACTGGGTGAAAGAAACCCTGACGATTCAAAATAACCCATATATTCGCATCGTATCCGTCCTGATGGGGGTATCCGAATGAGCATCGATCTAACCGGTATCACAAATAAAAACGAATATTATACCAACCACTATTTTTCGACCATCTTTGAGGAAAATGCAGGTGAGGCCATCACTGCCTGGGCTCAGGCTGCAAAGTCATCCGAAGAGATCCGCACACCTTGGGCACAGCTGCGACAAAACGCCCGACAGTTCTATCCCTTGCACGACCGCTACGCAGGCGGTGCATTGAATTTGCAGCTTCTGGCTGCGATTCGCACGATGGCAGACCGTTACCTGGCTTCTCTTGGGTATCCAGAAGCTGCCCCGGAACTTGTCCCTGTAGATGCTTCTCTGTCTGTTCCCGTTTATTTGGAAATGAAAAAGAGCAACGGTGCACCACTGCTATGGGTCATGCTCTCTGCTTCCAGAGAATCGGATGCCGGTATTCTGGAAAGCAATGTCTTTGACGGTAACATTGCAGAGGAAGATGCCTTCGGTGCCGTCCACAGCGATGACCTGCTGGAACTGAAAAATGAGGATCTTGCCACACAGATTTTATTCGGTTCCGCAGAACCACCTCGTTTTCTTCTGTTTATTTCGCTGAATCAGATTGCACTGATTGACCGGAACAAATGGAGTGAAAAACGCTATTTGCAATTCGAATTAGAAGACCTCTTTTCTCGCTTGGAACTCACAACCCTGCAAGCCATGGTCGTCCTGCTGCATAAAGATTCCCTCTGCCCGGAAGACGGTTCTATTCTTCTAGATGAGTTAAACGAGCAGAGTCAGAAAAATGCTGCGGGTGTTTCACAGGATTTAAAATATGCCCTGCGTGAATGTATCGAACTTTTGGGCAATGAAGTCCTCCGCGACATGCGAACCCGGCAGAAAATCAACCTAGAAGAGCATCCCGTGGATGCTGGACAGCTGACACTGGAATGCCTACGCTATATGTACCGGATGCTGTTCGTACTGTTCATTGAGGCGCGGCCAGAATTGGGCTATGCTCCCATCCGTGAACTGAGTTATCTGAAAGGTTACTCGTTGGAAAGTCTGCGGGATATCGCCGACGCTGTCCGAGATGATGTGGATGAAGTGGGCGATGGCTATTATCTGCATGAAACGCTGGCAAAACTTTATGACCTGATTTATAACGGCTATCCGGAAACGGAAGCCGAATTTCAAAAAGTAACCAGTTCTGACAGTTTACATGATGTTTTTTTGATTGCTCCTCTCAAAGCGCATATCTTTGACCCGGAGTACACCAAGTTGATCAACACCGCCAAACTGCGCAACAGCTGCATGCTGCGTATTATCGACTTAATGAGCCTGACGCGTGCCTCCGGCAAACGCAACAGCCGCCGGGGGCGTATTTCTTATGCCAATCTGGGCATCAACCAAATGGGTGCGGTATACGAAGCTCTGCTCTCCTACCGCGGCTTTATTGCGCAGCAGGATCTGTACGAAGTCAAACGCGCCGGAGATTCCTTCAATGAATTGGATGTCGGCTATTTTGTTTCGGAATCCGAATTGGCGCAGTATACGCAGGAAGAACGTGTCCGCTATGAATCCGGTGACAAAAAGGGCAAACTGCGCATGTACGCCAAAGGCACTTTCATTTACCGTCTGGCCGGCCGGGAACGGGAGAAATCCGCCTCTTACTACACGCCGGAAGTTCTGACCAAATGCCTTGTCAAATATGCCCTGAAGGAACTGCTAAAAGGCAAATCTGCGGATGACATTCTGCATCTAACCATCTGCGAGCCTGCCATGGGCAGCGCAGCTTTCTTGAATGAAGCGATCAATCAGCTTGCAGAAGCCTATATTTCCCGTAAGGAGCAGGAAACCGGCGAGATCATTGGCTACGAAGACCGCTTTAACCAGCTGCAGAAGGTCAAAATGTTTATTGCGGACCGCAATGTATACGGCGTTGACCTGAACCCTGTGGCCGTGGAACTGGCCGAGGTCTCTCTGTGGCTGAACACCATTTATCCTAATGGATTTGTGCCGTGGTTCGGTACCCAGCTGGTCAACGGCAATTCCCTGATTGGTGCCCGGCGGCAGTGCTACCGCGTGAGTTCCCTGCAAGCCACCAGCAAGGGGCTGCGCTGGTATGAAAAAGCCCCGGAGCGTGTTCCCCTTGGCACCGAGCGCAAGCGCGGCAAGTTGGCCACACAAATCTATCATTTTCTGTTGGGCGACCCCGGTATGTGCAGTTATACCGACAAAGTCATCAAACAGCTGGAGCCTGCAAAAATCAAGTTTTTGAACACCTGGAACAAGGCATTTACTGCTCCTTACTGTGACGATGATATCGAAACGCTGAAAAAACTCTCCAAGACGATTGACAAGCTCTGGAAAGATCAGATTTCTCTGCGTCAGCAACTGAAGCAGCAGACGCACGACAGCCTGTCTGTGTTCAAATTCAATGATGATGAACCGGACTCTCATACTTCCATCCGCACCAAGGATCAGATGCTGCGCACCATGTACCGTTCCGAGAATGCCAAAAATGCTGGTGCTTATGCACGTTTAAAATTTGCGATGGATTACTGGTGCGCCCTGTGGTTCTGGCCCATTGACAAGGCTGATCTTTTGCCCAGCCGCAGCGAATTTCTGAATGATATGTACATGATCTTGGTGGGGCTGTACTCCACCAACAGTGATTCCCAGCAGCTTTCCATGCTAGAAGATGCAGACGAAGAAGATACTGACATCCTGCTTCAGGTCAACTTGGACGAACTGTGCGCCCTTTTGCCCCGGCTGAAGCTGGCTCGCACGATTGCACAGCAAAATCACTTTATGCATTGGGAACTGGAGTTTGCCGATGTGTTTGCCGAGCGCGGCGGTTTTGACCTGATGATCGGTAATCCGCCGTGGATCAAGATCGAGTGGAACGAACAGGGTGTGTTGGCAGATGCCAACCCCATGTTTGCTGTAAAAAAGCTAACCGCCGCCCAGACTACCCACGAACGCCAAACGGCACTGGAAAATGCACATACGCACAGCATGTATTTTGCAGAGTATGAAATGCTTTCCGGCGAACAGAACTTTTTGAACGCTGTGCAGAATTATCCTGCCCTGAAAGGACAGCAGACGAATCTGTTTAAATGTTTTCTTCCACTCTCGTGGGAGAAAACGAATGAAAGCGGCATTGCCGCTTTCGTACACCCTGAGGGCGTCTACGACGACCCGAAGGGTGGTGCACTGATGGTGTCGTTCGACACCATCAGTAACCTCTACGATGCTAAAAGCATCGCAGAGTGTTACCAAGGCGAAGCCTCCGCGCCGATTCCAGGCATCAAGGATGCCAATGGCGACTGGAATACTACCGGCCACCCTGACCGCATCATCCATGTCACGCAGCACGAGTTGGAAGTTTTTGCCAAATTGTTTGATGGAAATGATAAATGGCAGCAAGCACGGCTTCCCGTTTTGCACGTTCGAAGTTTAATTGGAGCCTTAAGTTGCATCGCAAGTCAGACGCAGTACATTTCTGATATAAAAACCGAAATTTTTGGCTCCGAAATGTGGCATGAAACAAATGCACAAAAAGATGGCACTATGGTTCGAAATGTACATTTTCCAGAAAGTCTTACTGATATGATTATTTCCGGACCTCATATTGCAGTTGCAAATCCTTGTTTCAAAACATCTCGAAGCATTTGTCGCCTTAACTCCGATTATGATAATATAGACTTAACTTCGATATCCGATTCATATTTACAACGTTGTAATTATCAGCCATATTGTGCGCCCGAAGAATATGAGGAACGTGCACCACTAACCCCATGGAATTGTAAAAACTATTACAGCTACCGCATTGCTATGCGAAATATGTTTAATCAAGGCGGAGAACGAACCTTAATGTCTGCCATTATTCCGCCGAAAGTCGGCCATGTTCACGCTGTTTACGAACTCGGCTTCAAAAATGATGTTGATACAGCACTAATGAGTGGTCTGATGGAATCTATTCCGTATGATTTCTACATAAAAGCAACTGGAAAGGGCTCTGGAGGCATCGGCGTTTTAGGCGGCCTTCCGATTATCCGCAGTATTTATAGTATCCGTATCATCCTTACCACTTTACTGCTTAATTCGCTCAATGAATATTACGCTCCCCTTTGGAAAAAATGTTGGAATGTTGTCTGGCCTTTCACTACTTGGTCCAAATCCGACCCTCGCCTCTCCCCTGCTCGCTTCACTTCTTTGACCCCGGAGTGGACATGGGACACGCCCTTGCGCACGGACTATGAGCGGCGGCAGGCTCTGGTAGAAATTGATGTACTTACCGCCATGGCACTGGGTATGACCCTGCAGCAGCTCAAGACCATTTACCGTATCCAGTTCCCAGTGTTGCAAAGCTATGAGGCTGACACTTGGTACGATGCCAACGGTCGCATCACCTTTACCAATAACCGCAGCCTGACCGGTGTAGGCTTCACCCGCCCGGAGTGGGAAAATGCCGGTGCTGTGCAGCCAATCAAGCGCGGCGATGCTCAATGGGACGGTATTATGAAGCATGCTCCGGCCGGTTATGTGTTTGCCCGTACCATTACGGATGACACCATGCCTGGCGGCCCGGTACAGCGCACTATAGAATACGCCGCTCCCTTTGAGCGCTGCGACCGGGAGCAGGATTACGAAACTGCGTGGAAGTTCTTTGAGGAAAAGTATAAAGAATAATAGGCCTATATTTGATTGGAGGCATCAAATTGTCCAAGAAAAAAGAGTGTTCCAACCTTGAAACACGCACTATGAATGTCACCATGTCCCAAGATGACTTCAAAAAATTAGATAGCGGTGAACTGCGCTCCAATCATGGACTCCGCGATAGTTCTGGTCATATTAAGGCTTCTCTTGATATTTCTTATATTTCAGAAAATGAACTTTCTCAACGTGAGGCAGTCCGCACGGAAACCATATATAAAGAGTCTCCTGTCTCATCCCCCACGGCGCAGGCTCTTACTGGAGCCACAATGGAAATTTTGGGTGACATCCTTAGCGACCCAGAAGTTAAAAAGTCCATTTCTGACCTTATTCACGTACTCTGGCACTATAAGGTACAACCAAAAATTCAAGATACTATTGATAGAATCAAAGGCATCTCACAACCGCAACCCCCTCTCTCTGAACAAGTTTTTCAAACAAAAGCAGAACAAATTCTATCTTCACAAACTATTGTTCCGGATTCAAAAGATACTTCATTTGAGCCTATTCCTGTCACAAATGAACAGGCTGCATTTTTGTTAGCCAAGACTAAAGAATCCGCATCCGAATTAACCCGATTGATTTATCTTCTTTCCAATATCGTAGTCAAGGATGATGTAACAGCCGAAGAATATAGTCTGGAGCAATCTTATATTAAAGAGTTGCTCAGTGAATCCTCTGTGTCAACGATGACTTTTCTTCTTCGAAATCGTCAACTTGGTATTATTGACGATAAAACCGCACTTCTTTTTTCTGATGTTCTTGAGGGATATGTCAGTGACGGTCAACAGCGCATTCCTCTCTCCATCGACAAGATATCCAATCAATAATTATAGGAGTATATTGCGATATGTTACCCTCAATTCTTGCCAGCCAACTCGAAAAAGGCATTGGTGATTACATCGAAACTACATTTCCCATGAGCAACGCTCCCTTCAAAGGTTCCGTTGCAGAAATGCTTGCTCAGAAAGGCTCTGTTTATCATGAGCCTTATCTTGCCGTGCGTCTGCCCTTCCGTGTTGCAAAGGAAATGCCAACCTGCTTTGAGGCAATTCACCCTGCATATCTTCCCTATGTTCATCAGCAAAAAGCGTTTGAACGACTGACTGGCAATGACGGCCGTTCTACACTGATTGCAACCGGCACAGGCTCCGGCAAAACTGAATGCTTCTTGTACCCCATTCTGGAATACTGTTACCAGCACCGTGGGGAGTCTGGCATCAAGGCGCTGATCATCTATCCTATGAATGCCCTTGCCACCGACCAGTCCAAGCGAATTGCAGAACTGATTCATAACAGTCCCGAACTGCGCGGCAATGTAACTGTCGGTATGTATGTTGGTGGTCTGGAACGCACTCCGTCTCGTACCATGAGCGAACATGGCATCATTACCGATCACGAAACTTTGCTGAATAGTCCTCCGGATATCCTGCTTACCAACTATAAAATGCTGGACTATCTGCTTGTGCGCCCCAAAGATGCCCTGCTTTGGAAGCAGAATAATCCAGAAACGCTAAAGTACATTGCAGTGGATGAGCTGCATACCTTTGATGGTGCACAAGGCACCGACCTTGCCTGCCTGCTGCGCCGTCTCAAGCGCCGCCTTGGCATCTACGATGGGTATCTGTGCTGTATCGGTACCTCTGCTACCATGGGTTCCAAGGAGAATAATGGTGCCATCCTGAATTATGCCGAGGAAATCTTTGGTGAACCGTTTGAACGAGATGCCGTCATCACCGAGGATCGGCTCAGTGCCGATGAGTTTTTTGCTGGACAGTCGACCGCATTCTTTGCCTTGCCTTCCGCAAATCAGACTGCACAGCTGGTAGCTCTTGCCGAAGAGGACGATCCTTCCGCCTATCTTCAGTGCGCGGTAAAGGCATGGTTCCCAGATTTTTCGCAGGACGTTCTATCCGACAGTGGCCGCATTGAACTGGGCCGGGTTCTTCTGCAGCATGTATTCCTACAGTCTGTTCTGCACCTAACGGAGGGCAGTTACTATCAGGTTTCCCGCATTGTGGAAGCGTTGGCACCACATTTTCCGGCACTGAACGAATTATCCGATGCTTCTGCCGCGCTCAACTCGCTCTTTGCACTGGTTTCTCATGCGCGCACCGGTAAGCCGCGAAAATTACGCCCGTTCCTGAATGTACAGGTTCAGCTTTGGATGCGAGAGTTGCGGCGTATCGTTGCCAAAGTTGATGCGGAGCATATCACCTATAAAATTGCGCACGATCTGAACAAACAGCAGGCCAGACAGTATCTTCCTGTCGTCAACTGCCGTGACTGCGGCATCACCGGCTGGGTCACGATCCTGAACGAGCGCCAGAATGCTGCCATGGTCAACCTGGAGGCGTTTTACAACCAATATTTTAAAGCAGATGAAAAAGTCGTGATGCTTTTCCCTCATCCGCATGAAAATGTTCCCACCGGAATGCTGCCTGCACGCATCTGCCCAGACTGCCTGCAGGTAAAACTGGGGATCGACGGCAGCAGCGAATGTGCCAGCTGCGGCACCCGCATGGTAGACATTCTGATTCCCAGTCCGATTCGGACAACCGGCCCGAAACAGCATAAGCAGTACATCTGCCCCTGCTGCGGCAGCCGCCGGGGACTTTCTCTGATGGGTGTACGCAGTGCCACGGAGATCAGTGCCAGCATTTCACAGATGTTCGCCTCTCGCTTCAACGACGACAAAAAACGCTTGCCTTTTCCGATAATGTGCAGGATGCTGCTCATCGCGCTGGATTTTTCAATTCCCGCACCTGGCGGTTTGGTCTGCGCACGGCAATTCAGCGTTATTGCGCAGAATGTGGTTCAGGTCAAAGCCTTTCTGATTTTCAGGCCGGGTTTGTGGATTACTGGCACCTGCACATGACCGATGAAGAATTTGTCAGCTTTTTTATTCCGCCCAGTCTAACCTGGAAGCGTGCATACGAAGAAATGACGCAAAATCGTAAGCTCAGCGATGACAAGCAGGCGCATATTTTGATGCATGAGATTGAGCAACGCATCCAGTATGAAATCATGCTGGAATATGGTCTTACCAGTAAAATTGGACGCACTCTGGAACGGTCGGCTTGCTCGGTTCTTTCCTTTTCTCCTGAGGATATTGAGCAGATTGCTGCAGCAGTCCAGCTGCGTGTTGTTAACGAACTGGGTATCATGTCTCGGGAAGACCGCATAATCTTTCAGCGCATGGTCATCGGTTGGCTGAATCTACTCCGGTGCAATGGTGCTTTTAAAGATGTTGTTTTTGATGAGTACACCATCCATGATGGTAAAAGCTATATGCTTTCTAACGACCGTAATCGCTGGCTGCCCGGTCAGCAATCCGGACGCAACATTCCGCGTTTTATAGCTGAGTACCTTGGTAAAAGTCATCCTACTTCTGAGTTCGATTTACCGTTTTCTCGTCGTTACATAGACTGGATTGAATCCTGCTGCTCGAATACGATCATTGACAAGCTCAACTTGTGCAGCATCAGCAAACTGATTCTGGAAGAATCTGTAAAGAACGGCATTGTAGTATCTGTGCCTTCTTCCGCAAACTATAAAGTCTATGGCCTGAACAAGAGCCGTGTCTTCCTTGCAAACGATGTTATCCAGCTGCGCTGCGAACATTGCGGTGCGGTGTATTCGTTTTCTGCCGAAAGCCTGCCGCTGTGGGAAAATGCGCCCTGTCCTCGGTCTGCCTGTGGCGGTAAACTTGTCGAATATAAATCATCCGGCATCAATTACTATGGCCGACTTTACAGCACCGGCGATCTGGCGCGCATCAATGCACGGGAGCATACTGGCCTGCTGGAACGCCCAGATCGTGAGCAACTGGAGAAAGATTTTAAGCGCAGCAAGGAAAATCGTTCCAACTGGGACCCCAATGTTCTCTCCTGTACCCCCACTTTGGAAATGGGTATTGATATTGGTGACCTTTCCACGGTCATCCTGTGCAGTATGCCGCCTGCACAAAGTCAGTTTCTGCAGCGTGTTGGCCGTGCCGGACGCAAAGACGGCAATGCTCTGACCTTGGCAATTGCAAATGCGCGGCCACATGACCTCTATTTTTACGCAGATCCTTTAGAGATGATTTCCGGTTCGGTCACACCACCAAAAATCTTCCTGCGTGCTTCCGCTGTATTGGAACGGCAGTTCATGGCTTTTTGCATGGATTCTTGGGTGCGGAAAGGCATTCCTGATGATGCTATCCCCGATAAGGTCTGCATTATTCTGAAGAAACTGGATGCGCGGCCTTCCGATATGTTCCCTTTCAATTTTCTCAACTACGTGCAGAGTACACTTTCCCGGCAGATCAACTCTTTTGTCCAGATGTTTTCCGCTTATCTGGACGAAAGCTCCAAGGAAGAGCTGCAAATATTTGCCCGCGGCACTGGAACCACAGAAAGTTCTATGCACATTAAAATTCTGGATGCCTTTGAAAGTTTGAAGAAGCAGCAAAACAGCCTGCACAACAGCGTAAATTCCCTGAAGGTCATGATCCAGCAGCTGGAAAACAAGCCCAAAGACAGTTCTTACGACGAAGAGATCAAGGAACTAAAGGGCGAGGAAGCGGCCCTATTGACCGTTTTGCAGGAGATCAGCAAAAAGAACGTTTTCAACTTCTTGTCCGATGAGGGATTGCTGCCCAACTATGCTTTTCCGGAGGCTGGGATCATTCTGCGGGCGGTTCTCTACCGAAAGTCCGATGAGGAACTTCCGTCTGCCCGAAAAAAGTATGAAAAGCTCGTCTATGAATACAACCGCTCCGCTTCCTCTGCCCTCAGTGAGTTTGCACCGAGCAACAGTTTCTATGTGGATGGTCGCAAACTGACGATCGATCAGGTAGACCTGACAACTGCTCAGAGTGCCCTTTGGCGTCTGTGTCCAAACTGCTCTCATGCGCAGCTTGAAACAGCTGGCCGAAATACGGCAGCCTGTCCCCAGTGCGGCAGTCCCGCCTGGGCAGATTCCGGCCAGGTTCGCAATATGCTGAAGGTACAGATGGTTTATTCCAACATGGATTACACCAAAAGCCTAATTAGTGACGAGAGCGACGACCGCTCTAATATCTTTTATTGCAAGCAGCTCCTTGTAGACGTAGATGAGGACCACGACATCTCCTGTGCCTATCGCATGGACAATGAGGAATTTTCCTTTGGTTACGAATTTGTCCGTAAAGCAACGCTGCGGGAGATCAACTTTGGCGAGAGCGACCTGACAGGTGAAAAGTTATCGATTTCTGGTGTCGAGGAAGTGCGCAAAGGGTTCCGGATCTGCAAACACTGTGGTAAGATTCAGACTGACAGCAAGCCGAATAACCACAGCTATTCCTGTAAGACACGCAAAATCCCTGCGCTATCACATGCCGATGCCTATGAAGAATGTCTGTTTCTGTATCGTGAATTCAGCACAGAGGTTCTCCGACTTCTGATTCCCGCTACGACGATGGACTCTTCTTCCGTCCGGATGGAATCCTTTGTTGCGGCCTTCATGCTTGGTATGAAAGAATATTTTGGCAATGTCGATCACCTCCGGGCTGCTGTCAGCGAAGTACCTGTCCCGGATGCCGACTATCGCAAACAGTATCTCGTGATCTACGATTCGGTTCCCGGCGGCACGGGATATCTGAAGCAGCTGATGCATGAAAAAGATTCTTTGATTCAGATTTTTGAAAAAGCCCTTCATGTTATGGAAACCTGCTCCTGCAAAGACGATCCGCAGAAGGACGGCTGCTATCATTGCCTATATGCGTATCGCCAGAGCCAGCAGATCGGTAATATTTCGCGTGCAACTGCCATTCGGCTGTTGAAAACGATTCTTTCCGGTAAAGACCATATCCAAAAAATCGATATGATCAGCAGTATTCCTGTAAACCCGCTGTTTGAAAGCGAATTGGAATCGCGCTTTTGGGAAGCGATCCGTCTAAAAGTTGGTGCTGCAAATATCAGTGACACCGTAAGAAACGGAAAACACAGTTATTATCTCAAACTTGAGCACTCTGCTTGGGAACTTGAACCTCAGGTTTCACTGGGTCCAAGCAACGGTGTATCCGTTCCCTGTAAACCAGATTTTGTGTTCTGGCCCGTAGCCGCGCCCGGACACAAGCCCCTAGCGGTGTTCATGGACGGCTTCCTATATCACAAGGATATCGTTTCCGATGACACCATCAAACGTGAAGCACTCCGCCGCAGTGGGCAGTTCCGAGTCTGGTCCCTGAGTTTTAAGGATGTTCAGAACGTTTTTACCCCGCAGGGGGATTACGCCACTTCTGTTTTAGCGGTCGAAAAAATGCCGCTCGGCAAGGTGATGTACCGTTCCGAAGTACGAAAGCTCCATGCAGAGGTACTTGTTCCTGCAAAGCTCTCTGCGTTTGACCTCTTGATTGCCTACCTGAATCTGCCGGATGCCGAAACGATCTTCCACGCACAGGCACACGCTTACGCACTTTCTCTGCTGGATCCGGCATTCATCAAGAACAATGCGGCATTCGATCAATGGCATCAGGTCTTTCAGGATGTGAACGATCAACTGCATTTTACAGATTCCAGTTTTCGCTTTGGGCTGACCGCTTATGGAGCGTGGGTCCCTCGTGCTGTAAATTCTCATCTGGCTCTCTATGCAGGCATTTCCGCTGCATCCATGAAAGCAGATGGTGCTGTTACCGTCTTTGCCGTCCTGAACGATGACAAGAACAGCCGCACAGATAAATATGAACCGGAGTGGAACGGTTTCTGGCAGTTTTTCAATCTGATGCAGTTTGCCTCAGAATTTGCTGCCGTTTCTTCTACCGGGCTCAGGCGCATGGACTATCTCGCACTTCCTGTTTCCCAGAGCAGCTGTTCTTCGGCGGAAGCCTCTTCCACACCCGATTCCGAATGGAATTCCATCGGTGAATTGCTATTTGACGAAGATGCGAAAGCATTCGCTGCCTTGGCACAGAAAAGCGGTATCCCAGCACCTGCTGAAGATTTCATTGGATTTGAGGCAGCTGGTGCAGATGGAAATGTCATCGCAACGATTGAAATTGCTTGGCCGGACAAGAAATTGGGATTTATGACTTCTGAACAGTCCATTGATCGAGAAAAGATGGAGCATCTCGGCTGGAAAATATACACCGCAGCCGATCTATCTGGTCTTGATTTAAGCGATCTATTGGGAGGAAAGAACGTATGATAACTGCAAAAGTCGCAATTTCCGCTGATTTTTTGACGGCCTTTGCACACCTTCCCCGTCAGGTGCAGGGCAAAGTTACCGAATTTGTCAACAAATTCCGGAATGACCCTGCTTCGCCGGGAATTCACTACGAAAAGATAAACTCTTGTATCGATAAAAAAATATATTCCATTCGTATCGATGACACCTACCGCGGCATTGTCGTTCGTCAATCCGAAGTTTATCTGCTTTTATGGGTCGATCATCACGATGAGGCCTACCAGTGGGCCGCCCGAAAACGCTGTGAAGTAAACCCGAACACCGGTTCACTTCAGGTTTTTGATGTGCAAACGGTTTCCGAACCGATCGCAGCACACAGTCAGCCGCTTCTGTTTTCTGCTTTCAAAGACGCGGATCTGCTTCGGCTGAGTGTTCCTGAAGCGCTGCTGCCTTATGTCCGCAGCTTTGAAACAAAAGAACAGTTTTATCAGGCGCGATCTTCCTTCCCGGCAGATGCATACGAATATCTCGCCTGGCTTGCAGAAGGCTTTTCCATGGAAGAAGTTCTGGAACTTGCCAACGAAGAATGCAATACCTCTCCCGCAGCACAGGATTTGTCGGCAGCATTGGAACAGCCCATTACCATGCGGTCCTTTGTCGTCGTGGAAGGGGAAGACGAACTGCGCCGCATCATGGCTGCACCGCTTGAAAAATGGCGTGTTTTTTTACATCCGGCTCAGCGAAATCTGACGCAGAAAAATTACTCTGGCCCTGTTCGTGTTCTGGGTGGTGCAGGAACGGGAAAAACGGTTGTCGCTCTGCACCGCGCTAAATATCTGGCATCTCAATGCACCGGGCAGCAGCGTATTCTTTTTACGACCTATACGGCGAACCTCGCCGCAGATATTCAGGAAAATCTCCGCAAGATCTGCTCGATCGAGGAACTACGCAAAATTGAAGTCATTCATCTTGACGCATGGGTCAGCCGCTTTATGCGCGAGTCCGGCTTTTCTTTCCAGATCGGCTACGATGACGCCTTGGCTCCTATATGGGAAAAGGCGCTCTTTCTTGCAAACACGGAACTGCCTTACGACGTTTCTTTTTATCAGGAAGAATGGAATCGGGTCGTGATTTCACAGGAAGCGATTACGCGTGACCAATATCTGAAAGCCTCCCGAAACGGCCGCGGCATACGGCTGGACCGCAGAAAGAGGCTTCTTGTATGGCAGGTTCTGGACAACTACCAAAATCTGATGAAAGAGCATCAGATCCGCGACATCAATACTGCCATGTATGAGTGTACAAAACTTTTACAGGGCAGCAGTGTAAAATCGCAGTATGCCCATATCATTGTAGACGAAGGACAGGATCTAAGCGATAACGCATATCGCCTGATTCGTGCTCTGGCCGGCCCGGAACACGCAAACGATCTTTTTATCGTGGGTGATGCGCATCAGAGGATCTATCGGAATCGGCCTATCCTATCGAAATGCGGTATCAATGTCCGCGGCCGAAGCAGTATTTTAAAGATCAACTATCGCACCACAGAGGAGATTCGGCATAGTGCATTCTCCTTCTTAGAGGGCCTCTCTTTTGACGATTTGGATGAAAGTACCGATAGCGGAACCCAATGCCAATCTTTGACCCACGGAGAACCTCCTATCATTCGGAATTTCCCAGATGCAAACGCAGAATTCAACTTCATTTATACTGAAATCCGGAAGCTACAAAATTCTGGTATTTTGCTAAAGGAGATTTGCATCGTTGCACGTACAAAGAACCTTGCAAACGATTATCTGTCCCTGCTGACAAAGGCCGGCATCCGTTCCTACGCAATCAAACGGAATCAGCCTGACAATCGAAACTTTGATGGAATTCGTGTCGCAACCATGCATCGTGTGAAGGGGCTCGAATTCAAATACGTCTTTATTGCTGCCCTCAATCACCGCGTTGTTCCTCTAGCTGCTGCCATCAATCACATGGATCCAATCTCCGAAAAAGAATCCATCACATCCGAAAAATGTCTGCTTTATGTGGCTATGACACGCGCGCAAAAGGGAGTTTACATCACAAGCTATGGTACTTGCTCTCAGTTCCTACATCAATCTGGCTGAAACACTTTCTATATGTAATTCCTCTACTTCTTTTTGTTGAATTTTTGGCCTACCCATGGTAATATTGAATTACCATTACAAGGAGGATTTCCTATGAAACTCACAAGCCTCTATGTGCATGACTTCAAGGGCTATAGAGAACATCAATTTGATTTGCAGGGAAAAAGCACCGTCCTTTTCGGTGTAAACGGTGCTGGCAAATCAACCGTTCTGACAGCCATTAATTATTTAATGTGGCCAGTTTTGAACCGTTTAAGCAACACTCAGGGAACTGCTTTCCGCTCCTTAAATGCAGAATCTGTTCATGCTGGCTTTGGAATGATGAACCTTGGTGCTGATGTCGGCCTGGCTGGCGAAACCTTATCTTTAAGAAAAGATTACATTAAAGCCAAGCCCGGAAAAGCACCACGAGTAATCCCATACAAGGATTTATACGATACTTTTGTTGAAAAATTTACAGCCACTTATCTCTCTGAGGGATCAGAAAACAATATGCCTATTTTCGTCAATTATGGAACCAACCGTTCTGTCCTTGACATTCCTCTTAGAATTCGCACCAATCATGAATTTTCTCAGTTAGCAGCCTTAGAGCGTGCCAGTGAAAACGAACTGGATTTTCGTTCTTTCTTTGAGTGGTTCCGCAATCAGGAAGATCTTGAAAATGAAACCAAAACAGAAACCAAAAATTTTGACTATGAAGATGTTTCTTTAGGGTGTGTCCGCACAGCTGTCTGTTCTATGTTAGATAATGTTTCCGACTTAAAAGTCAAACGTAGTCCTCTGCGCATGACGGTCAAGAAGAATGGACTAGAGATGCGTGTCGATAATTTATCCGATGGTGAGAAATGTACACTCGCCCTCTTTGGTGATTTAGCTCGTCGTATTGCTTTAGCTAATCCCTCCCGCAGCAATCCTCTTGAAGGTGAAGGCATCGTTCTTATTGACGAGATTGAACTTCATATGCATCCTTCTTGGCAGCGAAAGATTCTTGGTGCATTAAAAAGTACCTTTCCGAACATTCAATTTATCATTACAACACATTCTCCTCAGGTTATAAGCGAAGTGGATGACAGTTACAATCTTTTCGGTCTGAAGCAGGAAAATGACGATGTAATCGTTAAACCCTATAATGTGCATGGATGGGATACCAACGGAATTCTGCATAGCGTAATGCATACCACTGAGCGTCCCGAAAATGTTGTAAGAGCATTTGAAGCATTCGATAGCGCCATCGAATGCAACCTTGAAGAAGCATCTAAAATTCTTCAGTATCTGAAAGAAACTGTTGATCCCAACGATCCAAAGTTGACAGAGTGTGAAGTTCGTTTCGATTTGGAGAATCGCTGAGGATTAACTATGATTAAAATCAATAAAGGTATTGAGCCTGTAGAGCTTACGAAATACAAACAACAGCCTAATGCATCCTACCGAGATATGCATGGTGCTCCCTCAGGAAAAAGTAATTCCGATGGAACTCCCATCGATGTTTATACTATAGTTCTGAATCGTCTGATTCAGGAGCAAGGGTGTATTTGTGCTTATTGCATGTGTCGAATTCCAGAAAAAGGAAAGAAAGCAACGATTGAGCATATTGACCCACAGAGTGCCACTTCTGAAGAGAAAGCCTTAGATTATCGGAACATGCTTGCTGTATGTAATGGAAATCGTGATGCTCACAATGACAAAGAAAAATCCTGCGATGCACATCGCAAAAATGCTCCTTTAAGCGTCAATCCATTAAAATCAGATACATTATCTTCTCTCAAATATCTATCCAATGGCGAAATAACTGCCTCTGACGATGCTATTAAGAAAGACCTCTGTGATACTCTCAATCTAAACTGCTCAGAAAGACGCATCCCGGAAAACAGAAAGGCCGCCTTAACTGCATACCTTCGGGTCTTTGTCACCAAACATCCCACCGGCGATATTAAAGAATCTTGCCGACGAGAGTTAGAAAAATATCAACAGGAATCACCCAAAATGCCATACGTTGGTATTATTTTGGATTGGCTTACTCGCCATATATAATAGTATACCTCTTACATCTCTTATTGAGCATTGGGGCAGTGGTATTCCGCGCATCATGGGAAAAGTCAAAGCCTATGGTCTTCGAGATCCAGAATTCATCGGCGGTGAAGTTGATTTGCGTATCAATATCTATCGTAACCAACTGAATGCCGCCAGTGCTGCTCAGGACATTCCTCAGCATAATGTGAGTGCCGACAAATGAACAAGAGCGGCAAATTTACAATTATGTCCTCGAAAATCCATCCATTACAACTACCCAAGCTGCTACTTTGTTAAACATCGGGCAGCGTCGCGCACGAAACCTTTTAGTCAAGATGGTAGATGACCGCTGGTTGAATAAGGAAGGTGCTTCTCGCAACACTGTTTATGTAATCAACCACGACCCTGTGTAATATTGCCCTGTTCCCCAGAACGACTACCCTCTCTGCTCTCCCCCGCCCTTTTCCTCATGCCTGCATCGCATTGTTCCCCAGAACGAACCCTGAAAATGTACGATTATAACATCAATTTGCAGGTGTCGAGCCACGTGGAAGCGGTTCTCCTTTTGACCAAACTCAATGTCGAGCGTCACATCAAAGTGGACGTCAACATGGAGGAACTGGATGTGACTGCTGCAGAAAGCAAGGCGACTTACAACGAGATTCAGGATTATGTGTGGGAGCATCATCAGCTCAAGGTCTCCAACCTCTATATCGCACAGGTGAAGCAGAAGTACGGCATCATCGAGCGAGAGAATTACAATAAAGCGAAAAACGAGAATGCAAAGCAGCCTAAGTGTCCGAAGGAAAAAGAGGATGCAATTGTGGAGGCTTTGAAGCATTTTCAGATGATTTGATACGCAATCACCCCAGAGAGAATAGCCTCTTGTGCGTTCTCTCTGGGGTGATTTTTGCGTTATGCTACTTCCGGGTAGCGCATATATACATACTCGTAGATTTTCTTCTGGTAGGTCTGGATATCGCTTACATCATAGCTATTGGGAAGTTCTTGCCAAAGGGTATTGCGAATCAGGTTATCCACAATCGCCTTAGTTTCCTGCTTGTCCGTCCAATGGTCGAGTTTGGCAATCTGCTGTTTGATTTTTGTCAACAAGTCCACAGACACCTTCTTGATCGTTTCAATTTCCTGCTTCGTGAGGTTCTCCGAAAATAGCAAATCGTACACTGAAAGTTCCTCATCGCTGGAAAAGCCCTCACGCACATAGCGTTGCTGTTCCATATCCAGCGAACTTGCAAGCTCCATCAGATCCATGAAGGTTTTCTCAATGGTTGCCCGGTTCTGCTCTGCATTATAGGCATCGATGATCTCCTGATAGCGGTCATAATAATCAATGCGCTGCGGGTTTGCAAACAGCATTTTCGCCAATTGCTGATTCACCAGTTCATCCAGATCGCGCAGCAAGAGATTCTTCCGCCGGGTATGGGCAAACTCCCGGCTCAGCAGCTCAAAATCAATTTTGCTGATGTCAAACTGCCGGAAAGGTACAGCCTCCTGATCCGGCTTTTCCACATGGATGTACTCGTTGACGATACCGTTGATCTGCACCATCAGGTCGGTATTGTCCGCGTGTTTCCGCTTCTGCTGCAAGCCCTCGTAGATGGCGAGAATTGCGTTTTTCCGGGCGCGCACGGTATCGTCCACATCGTCACGGTCTGCGTAGCGGAACAGCCGCGCCAGTTCAGACGCATAGGTCTGGAAAGTTTTCTTGGTTTCCAACGTCTCGCACATCGCGTTGACTGCATCCTGTACAAGGCTCATCTTTTCAAAGTCCTGTGCGTCCACCAATTCCTGCAGCCGGAACCCGTGTTCTGCCAGAAAGCCGTCCGTTTTTCCGATGACCGTGCAAATACGCTGAATCAGCTCCGTTTTGTCCACCGTTGGGTCAATGCCCGCCGGGCTGTTCTTGCTGACCGTATAATCTGCCAGAGCCTTGCGCAGCGCCTTTACGATACCAATATAGTCCACGATCAGGCCGTTGCTCTTGCCCTCCGAAACGCGGTTTGCACGAGCAATAGTCTGCATCAGGGTATGGGCTTTCAACGGCTTGTCCAGATACAGACAGGACAGACACTTTACATCAAAGCCCGTCAGCCACATGGCACAGACGAACACCACCCGGAACGGATTCTTGCTGTCCTTGAATTCTTTATCCAGCTCCCGCTTTTCCATTTTGGCACGGTGCGGCAGAATATCCAGCCCCCACTTTTTGAAGGTCTGCACCTCGTTCTGCTCCTGACTGATCACCACTGCCATTTCGGTTTCTTTCATCCATGCCAGTTTACGGGCAAGCTCCTGTGCTTCCTGCTGGGTCGCTGTGCCCTGCCGGGCTTCCAGCTCCCTGATCTTTGCCTGCCAGCATTCCTGCACATAGTTGTACATCCGCACACAGGTGACCTTATTCAGGCAGACGAACATCGCCTTGCCGCTGGTCCAAAGGTCAGAGTAATGCTCCACAAAATCCTTTGCAATGGAGCGCAGCCGTTCATCTGCGGTGAGAATATGGATCTCCTTGGCAAATTCTCGTTCCAGCTTTTCCTCCTGCGAGGGATCAAGGTCGGCAGCTTCAATGGCATCCAAAATCCGCCCGGTGATCTCCGGCTTGTCCAACTGGGCGATCTTATCCGCACGGTTTTCATAATACAGCGGCACCGTTGCGCCGTCCTCCACTGCCCGCTTGAAATCATACACCGACAGATACCCGCCAAAGGTGCGCTCGGTAATATGGTCATCCGCCAGAAGCGGCGTACCGGTAAAGCCGATGCGGGACGCCGTGGGCAGCAGGTGCATCATGTTGTCTGCAAAAATGCCGTACTGGCTACGGTGGGCTTCATCCGACAAAATCAGAATGTCGTGATCCGGGTAGATGGGCGGCTCCTTGGGCAGGTTGAACTTCTGGATCAGGGTAAACACAAAGCTGGGGTTGCCTCGCAGCTTTTTTACAAGGTCTGTACCGCTGGATGCAATAAACTGCGAAGCCTTGGTTTTGCCCAGCAGACCGCAGTTTTCAAAGGTATCGCTGATCTGCCGGTTCAGCTCGTCACGGTCGGTCAGTACCACAATGGTGGGCGAGCCTGCAAACTTGCGCCGGATCTTCTGCGCCAGAAAGACCATGGAGTAGCTTTTGCCCGACCCCTGCGTGTGCCAGAACACTCCCAGCCTGCCGTCTTTCAGCTTGCGGTTCTCGTAAGCACTGACGGCCTCATTGACGCCGAGATACTGGTGGTTGCGGGCCAGAATCTTGGTGGTGTGCCCGCCGGAATGGTCGTAAAGGATGAAGTTTTCCAGCAGATCGAGGAAGGTCTTTTTCTCGCAGATGCCCCGCAACATAGTTTCCAGTTCCACGCTGCCTGCATCGCTTTCCTTCAGACGCTTCCACTCGTGGAAAAACTCGTACTTGCTGCCCAGCGTGCCCACCTTGGCTTCCAATCCATTGGACAGCATAAGAAAGGCATTGTAATAGAACAACTGCGGAATGGTATCGAGGTAATCCCGATAATTGTCTATGTAGGCGTTCTGCACATCCACGGTGGGCTTTTTCAGCTCGATGAACAGCAGCGGAATGCCATTGAGAAAGCCCACAATGTCCGTTCTACGGCGGTACAGTTGCGAGTGAATCTTCATCTCTTTTACGGCAAGGAAATGATTGTTTTCCGGGTTTTTGAAGTCGATCACCGCCGCGCTGCGGATTTCGGTGCGTCCATCCGGTCGCTTGACCGTCACCGGGATGCCATCCCGCAGCAGAAAATACTTTTCCTCGTTGATCTGCATCAGGGATGCGGTGGAAACGTGCGCCGTAAATTTCTTCTGCACCTCGTCCAGCTGGTTCGGGGTGAGCCATGGGTTCAGCCGCAAAAGCGCCTGCCGAAAATACCGGGTCAGCAGCACTTTCCCATAGCTGGTGCGGCCCAACGTCCCATCCGGCCCCAGCTTTTCGGAGTTGTAAGCCAGCACGACCTCCCAGCCCAGAACATTTTGCAGCAAGTTGCCTGCACTGTTCTGAACAAGGATATTTTCGGAGTATTCGCGGCTCATAGGATCACCTCATTATTGTTTTTCTGCAAAGATATTATTTTCTTGTATAATTTTATAGATTAATTCATAAATAAGTTTAAAATTTTCAAAATTAAACTTTTCAAAATTCGAAGTAACGTACTCCGCAAAATCATTTTTGCTACACAATGTTCTTCTTTCAGACGTTCTCTCTATCCGGCTACAACCTGAATCCACAATTTGATTCGGCAATACCTTGCAGTGAGAGAATTTACTATAAAATAAATTTTTATCTATTGACATCCCATACTCGTCAAAATCCTTTCCCATATAAAGATGTCCTTTTCCCGTTTCCGTCTGTATTTCAGCATTTGTATAGTAATGTTCGATACTGATTTTATCATCAACATTCCGTTCAGCGTTATTTAGAGCCGGTATATTGAACCTATATACATTCTCTGATACCTTCCTATATTCACCTTCCTCATTATGCTTGTCCCTATCAAACATAGCTAAATACACCACGCCTTTTGCAGGAATCGATGCCAACTTATTTAGCAATGGTAATAAATCATCTGCTCCCAACACTTGATTTTCAAAATCATAATAAGAAATTTTCGAGAGGATTCCATGTGGGTCATCAATATGTGAGAACGCCGCTTTCAGATGTTTGATATCAGTCTTGCCCTCTGCTAAAATCACTATCTGTTCTGTTGCCTGTTTGTATTCTTCTTGTAATTTTTCAATTGCGTTCTCCAAGTTTTTTAGTTCATCGTCATATTTTGTTTTTTGTTCCATTAAATACGGTGCAATCAGCGGCATCAAACCGATTTTTTGATTTATTTCATCAACACTTATGTCAGTATCGTATGCTGTCGCACCAGATTCCTTTTTGCTTACATAATAACATCTCGTTTCATCTCTATTTTTTATCGCATATATCGCTGGCGAATGTGTTGTAATTAACAGTTGACATTTTTTCCTATAATCATATAATTCTTCTGCCATCTCATAGCAGAGGCTGTATTCCACACCATTTTCTGGTTCCTCAAATCCCCAAATAAAATTATAGCTTACGGTATTTTTAGCTCTATTTTCCTCCATGTTTTCCTGCATAAAATTCAGAATTGATGGAATGTGTCGTGCCTTAATGCCATCTCCACGTTGGTTTAAATCCACATTCTTCACAAATTTATCTGTAGTAGAAAAAGAAAGGTCTTTAAAAAGCGTACTCAATTCTCTTGGCATCTGAATGTCCGATCTCATATGCAGAACATTTTGTAAATTTTCACTTAATCCATGAGTTATCTCTTGTAACTCACTTGAATACTTCTTGTTCAGGTCTTTCAACGCACTATCTGCAACTTCTGTCATTGAATCATATACCTGCGATAATAAATACTTGAAATAATCAGCACTTTTAATGGCAGGCACATACATATACTTTATTCTGCTAAGAAATGTTGTTCCTTTTGTTCCTCTTGAGAACAATTCTGTCGCATTATCGTTGTACAGTCCTTCTTTTCGCCATATTTTTGTCCATGTTTTAATTCCACCATCTTTAAATGTCGCTGGCATTTGAACATCTAGCGCTATCATAATCTCCTTCGCTTGGTGAATCGACCTCTTTGCAAATTTCGAATAATCCACCGCAAAATTAAACGGTGTATCATAATCCGTTCTCTCATTAAAAAACAGATTTATTGCCTTCAGTACATTTGATTTTCCTGAATCATTTTTTCCAACGAAAAAATTAAAATCATCTAATTCGATTGTTGCATCCACAATTGACCTAAAGTTTTTGATGTGTATTCTTTTTAGTACGACCATTTTTATCTCTCTTTGTTTTTCAAATTTTAAACAGTAGCGGCAATAACGCAATCCCCACGTCACAGCTCTTATCAGCCATCCATGCCAAAACAGGCTTTACTTTTTCCCACTTTGACTTTTTGCTGTCTTTGGACTTCACCACTTCTTCAATCTCAGAAATTTTATCCAGCACTTCCTGTGTCTGTTCATTCGTGAGTGAAGTCATTTCTTCTACTTCTTTGCGCACCTGCTCAAATGTAACGTTAACATTCATGCTGTTGGTAACATTGACAATCTGCGAATTAGAAACTTCCGGTTTGGGCAACTGTACTGCATTCATCTGGTATTTGTACGTTTCCAGCTTTGCTTTCATCATTTCCAGATTTTCAACCACACAATTCGGGTGTTCTACCAGATGTCCATAAAAGACCATTTTCGCATTTCTATCATTGTACCACAGACCATCATACCATTGCTTTACACATGCTTGGTATTTTCCGTCTATTTCTCTATGTAATTTCAAGCGTTCATCGTCACTTAAATTTTGAGTATTACTCAATCGTTCAATATCCGCACGTACCATATCATAAAAATCTTTTGGCATATCCATAATGTCACACCTCCACTTCCCCGCTCATCAACTTCGGCAATAAACGGTTTCGTATTTCTGTAAGATCTTCCACCTGTTTCTTTAGCGCTTCAACTTTCTGCTGAATATTCTCTTCGTAATCATTAAATTTATCCAAAACCTTTTTATCCGCAGTCAGTACCAAAATTTTTTGCAGCATTCCTTTTGTTAAAAACTTTATAGTTGAACCGCTTGCGCCTTTCGCCAACGCTTCCATATTATCCTGTACGGTAAAATACAAATTAAATAAATTTGAATGGTCAAATGGTGCAAGCACATAAGTTCTCTGATACGCTTCAAATTTTCCGCGGTATAGTTTCACGTTAAAATCCCCATTACCAGCCAATATAACAGCACTGGTATCAAATGAATACCCCGGTGCTGTTATCGTTTCTTGTGAACATGTAAAAAATGGATAATTTCCTCCTTTATCTCCATAGTTTGCATCTTTTTTTCCTGTAACTACCGGTGCAATTTCTTCAAGCGGAAACTTTCTCCACCCCTCCGGCACACCATCCACAACTTTCGTGTTTTCATGCCCCGGAAAGTGCAAATCCACAAACCATTCTTTATAAAGCCGCTGGGCTGCTTCTTCCAGCAATTTGATTTGTTTCTGGTTGTTTTCAATCAGGTCATCGTAAGCAGAGAGAATATCAGCGATATGTTTTTGACTTTCCAATGATGGAACATCAATTTTTATATTTCTCAATGAACCCAAACTTACTGTACGCTGAGCAGCTCCAATTGCAACTGCGTCAGCTTTTGCATAAAAGTCTCTGTTCAACATTGTATAAAACAGGAATCCACTGTCAACAATATCTTCTTTTGGACGTAAAATCGCAATATGTCGCTGAAAAACAAATGGTCTTTCTTCCTTTATCAAAACAGGAATTCCAAATGAACCGACCACAGAATAAAGTACGTCTCCTTTACGAACTTTTCTCTTTTCATCCAAAGACTGATAATATTCTTTTGGAACAAACATCGTGTCAGAGAAATCCAGCTGATTCATTGAATTTATATTTGAAATCGTCACAAATGGAATGCCCTGTTGTGCCTTCGGTGGAGGTTGATGGTCTCCATCTGAGATACTATAACAGCAATCTTCAAGTCTCACCTTTTCCCACTTCATACCCCCATCTCCTCCAGATTCTTCGAGATGGTTTCCATCAGACGGTTGGACTCTGCCTGCAATTCCAGCAGTTCCTTGTGGATTTCCTTCATCCGCTGGGCAAAATCCACGCCGTCGTCCTCCACAGGTGCAACGCCCACATAGGCACCGGGCGTCAGGGATGCGCCTTTCTCGTTGAGGATGGTGTCGCGGCTAGCCACCTTGCACAGACCGGGAATGTCCTGATAAACGTCCTCGCCAAACTTTTCGGTGAGCCAGACGGCCTCCTTGGCAACGGTCAGCTTCTCGCTGAGGGCTTCCAGTTCCTTGTCGAACTTTTCCTGCGTAGCTTTGCGCTCTTTGCGGGGTGCTGCCTCCACAGCGGTTTTGGCTTCTTCCCGCTTGGCCTGCACGTTTTGTTCCAGTGCGGCCTGAATCTCTGCAAAGGGGCGGTCGTCTGCCAGCTCTGCGTGATACTCTGTCAGAAGCACCTTGTACTTGTCCACCTCGCCGCGATAGAGCCAGACAATGGCGTTGAGGTTCTTCAGTTGCCAGTCGCTCCATTCGTTCTGAGTGCGGTCCACCACGGTATAATAGTTGCGGGCGTCGATGAACAGTACGGTGTCCAGCAGATGCTCCGGCTTTCCCTTATCCAGAAACCACAGCGAACAGGGCAAACTTTTGGTGTAGAAGAAGTTGTTGCCCACGCTCATCATCACGTCCACATGGCCGGTCTGGATAAGTTTTTCACGGATGTCCTTGTCTTTGCCCTGACTGTCGGTAGCCGAGGACGCCATCACAAAACCCGCACGGCCATGCTCGTTCAGGTAGGAGTAGAAATAGGACACCCACAAATAGTTTGCGTTGCCGATCTCCTTGGCCTTGTTCACACCGGGCAGGCCAAAGGGCAGCCGTCCGGCACTCTGCGCCGACTCCGACTTGACCTTATCCACGTTAAACGGCGGATTTGCCATCACATAGTCGCAGCAGCCGTTCAGGTTGTGGGCATCGTGATAGAAGGTATTGGCTTCATCGCCGGACTTGATCACGCCGGTCAGACCATGCACAGCCATATTCATCAGGCAGAGCTTTGCGTTGTACTCCACCTTTTCCTGTCCGTAGAAGGTCATGGTGTTGTTGGCGATCATGCCCGCATGGTTTACAAAGTCGCCGGTCTGCACAAACATACCGCCGCTGCCGCAAGCCGGGTCCAGCAGAACGCCGTGGGCAGGCTCCAGCACATTGACGATCATCTTCACCAGCGATTTCGGCGTAAAGAACACGCCGTCATCCTGTGCCACATTCTTGGCAAACTTATTCAAAAAGTACTCGTAGATACGGCCGATCACATCGCCGCCCACATCGTCCAACGCATCATTGTTGAAGATGCGCAGCAGTTCCCCCAGCAGTTCATCCGAGAAGATGGTGTAGTCCTTCGGCAGAACGCCCTGCAGCTGCTCGCTCTGCTGCTCCACCAGTTCCATGGCGTTGTTCACCACTTCGCCCAGACTGTTCAGCGGATTGCCCTCGATGCCGGTCAGCCCCTGTTCCGGGATGTTGGCGGGCAAATTGACCAGGTAATTGTGCGGCTGTACGCATACCGCAGAAAAATCAGTCCCAGTACCGGCATACAGTATTGGTTCGAGGTGAGTTTAGAGCCTGCACGCAGCAGATCTGCCGACTCCCACAGGTCAGCTTCCAGTTTTTTGACGTTCACATTATTTGCCACGAGGGGGGTTCCTCCTGTTGTTTGGATTTTCATTTTCTATTGTATCACAGTTTTCTGCAATGTTCATCTTTAATCATCGCCATTTTCTTTTTTGACTGGAAAAAGTTGTTTACCAATGGCTGACAATGTGTTAGAACCATATATTTTCTCATTTGGCGACGCTAATCCTGCATCCAATGGATGCAGTTCAAGGGTTTGGGTGTTCCCCAATAAGTATTTTGCAACGCAAAAGAAGCGCATTCGCAACCTTTCTAGCCGATGTGATCGAGAAGTACGCATCGGTCTTGGAAATAGACAACGCAGTATCCTCAACCAACAACAAAAATCAACAAGATGCTGTTGATACCGCTCTTGCAGCATGATATAATATTCTTGCAATATTTGTCCCAACACAGTGGCAAGGTCTCCCCTTCCACTGTATTACATACACGGAACGAGGTGCTTAAAATGAATCGTCCAGATGACTCTCCTAAAAATTCCATCCTCATTTACACCACAGAAGATGGCCTGACCAAAATTGATACTACCTTTGACGGTGACACCGTCTGGCTTTCCATTGACCAGATGGCTGAGTTGTTCCAACGTGACAAATCCACAATTTCCCGTCACATCAAAAACATTTTTGCAGAGGGTGAGCTTGAACGAGATTCAGTTGTTGCAAAATTTGCAACAACTGCCGCAGACGGAAAGACCTATCAGGTCGAATTCTACAATCTTGACGTCATTATTTCTGTTGGTTATCGTGTCAAATCCAAACGAGGCACACAGTTCCGTATCTGGGCAACTGGCATCCTGAAGGAATATATGCGCAAGGGATTTGCGCTGGATGACGAGCGCCTGAAAAATCTGGGCGGCGGTGGATATTTCAAAGAGCTGTTAGAACGCATCCGTGACATCCGTGCTTCCGAAAAAGTGTTTTATCGTCAGGTTCTGGAAATCTATGCAACCAGCATTGACTACGACCCAAAAGCAGAAATCTCCGTCCAGTTCTTCAAAAAAGTCCAGAATAAAATTCATTATGCCATCCACGGTCAGACTGCCGCCGAGGTCATTTACAACCGTGCAGATGCCGAAAAGGAATTTATGGGTCTGACCACTTTTGCAGGAAACCAGCCCACTTTACGAGAAGCTACTATTGCCAAAAACTATCTGAACAAGAAAGAGCTTCGTGCTATGGGGCAGTTGGTTTCCGGTTATCTGGATTTTGCTGAGCGTCAGGCAGAACGTGAACAGCCCATGACCATGCAGGATTGGGCAAACCACCTTGACCGTATTCTGACTATGAGCGGCGAGCAGCTGCTTGTTGACAATGGCAGTGTGACCCACAAGCAGGCAGTGGACAAAGCTACTACCGAATATCGGAAATATAAGGCTAAAACCCTCAGCGATGTGGAGCAGGATTATCTGGATTCCATTAAGTTTCTGGAGCAGAAAGCAGACAAGAAATAACTGTTTTGTGAGGTTTTTATGTCACAAGAAAAGACAAAGGTTTACATTTACACCCGTGTTTCCACGGCCATGCAGATTGATGGATACTCGCTGGATGCACAGAAAGCTCGCATGAAAGCCTATGCAGACTTCAACGACTACCAGATCGTCGGCGAATACGAGGATGCAGGTAAATCGGGCAAATCCATTGAAGGCCGTGCTTCTTTCTGCCGGATGATGGAGGACATCAAATCCGGCAAGGATGGTGTTGCCTATGTGCTGGTGTTCAAGCTCTCCCGTTTTGGCCGCAATGCTGCCGATGTACTGTCTACCCTGCAGGTAATGCAGGATTTTGGTGTGAACCTGATTTGCGTGGAGGACGACATCGATTCTTCTAAAGACGCTGGCAAGCTGATGATCTCCGTTCTGTCCGCTGTCGCAGAGATTGAACGTGAGAACATCCGTGTCCAAACCATGGAAGGTCGTATCCAGAAAGCAAGGGAAGGTCGCTGGAACGGCGGTTTTGCGCCTTATGGCTATCGTTTGGTTGACGGTGTGCTGCAAATCAATGAGGATGAAGCCCCTGCCATTCGCACGATTTTTGAGCAATATGTAAATACGGACACAGGTGCAAATGGTCTTTCCAAATATCTGGAGACCCACGGCTTTCAGAAACTTGCTCGTCAAAATGGCACCTCTCCCCTTTTCAGCGCAACATTGATTCGGGCCATTCTGAAAAACCCCGTCTACTGTGGAAAGATCGCCTTTGGTCGCCGCAAGCTTGAAAAGATTCACGGCACCCGAAACGAATATCATCAGGTTCCACAGGAGAATTATTTGCTGGTGGACGGCCTGCACGAGGGCATCGTATCGGAAGAATTGTGGAACGCTGCACAGGTCAAGCTGTTGGCGCAATCCAAACGATACGAGCCAGTCAACCGCAGCAAGACGGAACAGGCGCACTTGTTATCCGCCCTTGTCAAGTGCCCCGTTTGCGGTGCTGGAATGTACAGCAACAAATGCACCAAACGAAAGAAAGATGGCACACCCTATAAATCTTTCTCTTATTACAGTTGCAAGCATCGCAAGATGCAACGTGGGCAAAAATGCGATTTCAACAAGCAAATTCAGGAAGAAGTTCTGGACAACGCCGTGGTGGAGGTTATCATCAAACTAGTCAGCAATCCAAAGTTTGCCGCCATGATGCAGGAGAAGATCAACAGCAAAGTAGACACCACTGCCATTGAGCAGGAAATTGCTGCCGCTGAAAAGCAGTTGCGGCAGTATTACTCCGTCAAATCCAAAATCATGGAGGAGATCGACACCCTTGACCCGGATGAGCGCCATTACATCATCCGCAAATCTGACCTTGACGAGCGGCTTTACAAGATGTACGATAAAATCGAGGAAGCCGAAAACAACCTGATGGATGCCCGTGCAAAGAAGCAGGCTATCGAAGCGGATAAAATCACGGGCGATAACATTTACAAAGTTCTCATCTGCTTTGAAAAGCGCTACAATGTGATGAATCCCCTTGAACGCAAAAAGCTGATGGAACATCTGATTTCCGAAATTCAGATCTACCCGGAGCGTCAACCCAACGGTCAGTGGCTCAAATCCATCAAATTCCGACTGCCTATCGTTGAAAAGGATATCGATCTGTGTTTGGACAACGAAAGTCATACCGAGTGCGTACTTCAAATGACCCGTAAAAGTAATTGATTGCTTCTTATTGCACAGGGCGTGTATGGCTATGTACAGAATGCCCCCCCTATTACTCCCTTTTGTTCAAATTCTGTTCCGAAGTCGTTCACGATTTAACCATAAATACATGCGATAATAATTGACATATTACAAAACGGTGTATCCGCTAACAACGCAACGGCCTGCTTTTTGGCTTTTGGGGTACACCTGTATTCAAAAGGATGGCGTGTTTAAGATGAAGGCGTGGTTCCAGCGTTTTATGTCCGGGCGGTACGGCAGTGATACTTTTGGCAACTTTTTGTGCGTAACGGCGCTGGTCTGCCTGGTAATTGGGCTGTTTGTGGGCATCTTTTATTATATCGGGCTTCTGCTGCTGCTTTATGCGTACTTCCGCATGCTCAGCCGCAACGTACACAAGCGCTATGCAGAAAACATTGCCTTTATGCAGAAAACCGCTGGTGTGCGCGCCAAGTTCGGCCAGCTGCAGCAGCGGTTTGCCCTGCGCAAAACCTACCGCTATTTTTCCTGCCCGCACTGCCGCCAGCAGGTACGCGTACCCAAGGGCCGCGGCAAAATTTCCATCACCTGCCCCAAATGCGGCACCCAGTTCATTAAAAAAAGCTAAGGCAGCACCGCACAATTCCCGCCTTACGGCTTAAGCACCGCTCCGACGGCTGCGGCACAGCATCTGCGTTGCCAAAATGCTCGATAA
>ENA-OPTB01000676-OPTB01000676.1-human-gut-metagenome-genome-assembly--contig:-NODE-676-length-31495-cov-3.250573_pt1 | contig 31495 bp, 29 predicted proteins | sample MGYA00241810_ERZ501911 | MGnify/ENA primary metagenome ERZ501911 (study PRJEB25962, sample SAMEA2042304) | human gut metagenome | biome: human gut; feature: human-associated habitat; material: faeces... | reverse complement strand
GGGTGAAATATTTAGACCATCTCCGTCTCCAGAAACAATTTTAATTTCTTTTTTTTCAGAATTTTTATTTTCTATGTTTTCATCTAAATTGTTCATAATATGCACCACCAATCTATTAATTTTTTATAATATAACATAATAAGAAAAAATATTCAAGAAAAAATGGAAGAATTTAGAACAAGTTCTCGTAAGTACATACTTGAAAGGATATGAAAAATATGGTATTATATAAAATAGTTTTAGGAAAAGAGAGCTTAATATGGAAAATATAGTATAGAAGAAAAAGATATGGATAGGTATGAAAAACCAAAAGCATTAATTGAGTTTTGTATGATGAAAAATAAATAGAGTACAATAGGATGTGGAATAGATGGAAAAAGAAAGAATCATGGGGATAATAGAATCAATTTTATTTGCAGCAGGAAGAGAAGTAACTATTAAAGAGCTTATGACAGTTTTAGAAGCTGAATCAATTGATATAATAAGTATTGTAAATGAAATGAAAGAAAATTATGAAAAAGAAGATCGAGGAATTCAAATAATAAATGTAGATGGAGCATATCAATTATGCACTAAAAAGAAAAATTACGATTATATATGCCAGATTTTTGATAAAAGAGCTAAATTGCAGTTGTCACAGTCTGCAATGGAAACACTTTCAATAATTGCATATAACCCAAGAATTACAAGAGCTGAGATAGAGGCAATAAGAGGAGTAAGTTCAGATGGAGTAATTTATAAATTATTAGATTATAATTTAATTGCTGAAACTGGAAAACTTGATGCTCCTGGAAGACCTACTACATTTTCTACAACAAATGAGTTTTTAAAAATGTTTGGATTATCAAGTTTAAAAGATTTACCAGAGCTTCCAAGATATAAATTAGATAGTAATAAGCAAATTGTAATAGACGACATAGTTAATGGAGAATTGCCAGATGATACAGCAGAGCTAGAAATTCCAAGTAAAAACGAAGAAATTGAAACTAGCAAAAAAAGTTAATAATATTATAATAAACAATAAAACAAAAAGTAACATATCTTTTAAATTTGTTTATATAATTTAAAATTGAGAAAGTATAATACATATAGATAGGAGATTTTTTATGGATAAAGAATTTGTTAAAGAGCTTACAAATATAGAAGAAGATTTTGCTAAGTGGTATACAGATATAGTACTTAAAGCAGAGCTTGCAGACTATACAGATACAAAGGGATGTATTGCAATAAAACCATATGGTTATGCAATATGGGAGAATATACAAAAATATACGGATGATTTGTTTAAAAAAGCAGGAGTTAAAAATGTATATTTTCCAGTATTAATTCCAGAAAGTTTATTACAAAAAGAAAAAGATCATGTAGAAGGTTTTGCACCAGAGGTAGCAATGGTTACAGAAGCTGGAGGAGAACCATTAGAAGAAAAATTAATTGTAAGACCAACATCAGAAACAATGTTTTCAACATTATATTCTAAATGGATTAGCTCATGGAGAGACCTACCATTAGTATATAATCAATGGTGTAATGTTTTAAGATGGGAAAAAGAAACAAGACCATTTTTACGTTCTCGCGAGTTTTTATGGCAAGAAGGCCATACAATACATGCTACAGAAAAAGAAGCGAGAGAACGTACTATACAAATGCTTAACATATATGCACAAGTTGTAGAAGATTTACTAGCAATACCAGTTTTAAAAGGAGAGAAAACACCAAGCGAAAAATTTGCAGGAGCAGAAAATACATATACAATAGAAACATTAATGCATGATGGTAGAGCTCTTCAATCTGGTACATCACATTATTTTGGACAAAATTTTACGAAACCATTTAATATAAAATTTCAAAATAAAGAGGGAAAAGAAGAATATGGTTATCAAACTTCATGGGGAATTAGCACAAGATTACTAGGTGGAGTTATTATGGCACATGGAGATGATAGAGGACTAAAATTACCTCCAAAAGTAGCACCAATTCAGATAGTTATAATTCCAGTTGCAGCACATAAAGAAGGTGTTATAGAAAAAGCAACAGAATTAAAGAATAAATTAGAAGAAAAATTCCGTGTAGAAGTAGATTTAAGAGATAATTATTCAACAGGTTATAAATTTAATTATTGGGAATTAAGAGGGGTTCCAGTAAGAATTGAAATTGGACCAAGGGATATAGAAAATGGCCAATGTGTTGTAGTTAGAAGAGATACACTAGAAAAAGTAGTTATAAAAATAGAAGAATTATCAAACAAGATAGAAGAATTATTAGAAGAAATTCAAAAACATATGTATAATGAATGTGTTGAAAGAGTAAATAAAAAGACTACTATTGCTACAAATATGGATGAATTTGAAAAAAATCTTAAAGAAAATCAAGGATATGTTAAAGCAATGTGGTGTGGAGATGAAGCTTGTGAAGATAAAATAAAAGAACTTACAGGAGCTAAATCTAGATGTATACCTTTTGAGCAGGAACACTTATCAGATAAATGTGTATGTTGTGGAAAACCAGCAACTAAAATGGTTTATTGGGGAAGACAATATTAAAAAATTATGATTACTTACAGCTAGGAACTTTTAGATTCCTTGTAAAACAGTGGGGCTAATTACCAAATTAAAGACAGACTATTTTTTCTTAAAATAATCTGTCTTAATTTGTACTTAAAAGTTTTTATTTAATGTACTTAACATTTCTGGGTAAATCTTGTAAGCATTTGTTTTCCAATTATCGACTATTCTTTTAGCTTCATCACGTGAACCACAGAAAATTTTCAATTCAAATATACATTTACTGTTTTCATTTATTTTGCATGTTACAGTGTATTCTGTTTCACTCTTTGGAGTAAATTCAGCAATTACAGATTCTTGCTCTTTTGTTGCAGAAATTTCATTTTTTAAGTTTATATCAACTTTCAGCTTTATTATACCAGGTAACATGTCTATAGTTAAATGTAATGCTTCTCTACCATGTTCTGTTATTTCATAAAAATCTTTAGTATCTTTTTTATAACCTTTTATATAGTTTAATTGAATTAAGTCTAGTAAAAACTGTTGGTAATAAAAGTAGTTCATATCTTGTGTAGACAAAATTATTCTGTATAAATTTGAATTATCAATTGGTGCATATAATTTATCTAGTATATACAGTATTAGTATTTTGTTTTCTGCTAATGTTTCATTGTCAGATGAAAGTTTCACTTTGCTCACTCCTAAATATTTTTCTTCATTATAACACAAAATATTTATAAATACTATTATTTTTTTATTAAAAATGTTATACTTTATAAAGAAGGTTTTATAATGGGGGAAAAATGAAAAAAACACTATATGACATATTAGAAGTTAGTGAGAAAGCTTCTAAAGAAGTAATAGAAAAAGCATACAGAGTTTTAGCTAAAAAGTATCATCCAGATTTACAGACAGATGAAAACAAAATTAAAGCAGAAAGTAAAATGAAGGAAATAAACGAGGCCTATAATGTATTAAGTGATGAACTGTCAAGGGAAAAATATGATGAAAAACTTGCAAGTGATAGAGAAAGAGAAAAACAAGAAGAACTAGAAAAACAGCAAGAGATATATACAAATTTAAATAATAATATATATAATAGCAAGAATAATTCTCAAACGTACTCGCAGGAAAATATTAATAATAAAGATTTACAACGTAGCATGCAGGAAGCCTTAAAAAAAGAGCAGGAAAATTTAAGAATGCAGAGAGAAGCTTATGCTAAAAGGCAAGCAAAAATGGAGCAAGAATATAATAATGCATATTATAAATATTTAAAAAGTCTAGGATATAAAGTTAAATTTAAATGGACGTGGAAACAATATGTTATGCTATTTATAATAATTGCTATATTAATTGTTATAGGGCTTATTTTGTGGGTTATTCCTCCAACTCATGATTGGATGTTAAATTTATATAATGATAATATATTTATAAAAACAATAGTAAATATTTTTATAGGAATTTTTAACGGAATAGGTAAGATGATTTCTGGAATATTTAATAATTCGTAAATTTTAGTTAATTAAAGAAATAAAATATAGTTTTAATGTAAATTTGTAAAATAGAAAAATTGTAAATTAAATTAACTAAATTGTAAATTTATTAAATTATGTGTTGAATAAATATTTCAATTTAGTATATAATTATTTATAAGTACAAGCTTGAATATTAAAATGTTCAAGCTTAATTTTTTAGGAGGGATATTATGGATAGAAAAATTAAAGTTATGCAATATGGAACTGGCAAAATGTCTGCATACACAATGCGTTATGTATTTGAAAAAGGTGCAGAAATAGTTGGTGCTGTTGATGTAAATCCAGCAGTTATAGGAAAAGACATTGGAGAAGTAATGCAAACAGAAAATAAAAATGTTATAATAAAAAATGTTAGTGAAGCAGAAAATATTATAAAAGAAACAAAACCAGATATAGTTATTGTTACGACTATGAGCTTAATAAAAGATGTAGAAGATGCATTAATGTTATGTGCAAAAATGGGAGTAAATGCAATTACAACTTGTGAAGAAGCTTTTTATCCAGCAAATTCTAATCCAGAAATAACAAAAAAATTAGATGAATTATCTAAGAAAAATGGTTGCACAATAACAGGAAGTGGATATCAAGATATTTATTGGGGACAACTTATTAGTTCTATAGCAGGTTCAACACATAAAATAACAAAAATAAAAGGAAGTTCTAGCTATAATGTAGAGGATTATGGAATAGCTTTAGCAGAAGCTCATGGTGCAGGACTTACATTAGATGAATTTGAAGAAAAAGTAGCATCTGTAGATAAAATCTCTGATGAGGAAAGACAAAAAGTAATAGAAGCAGGAAACTACTTACCTTCATATATGTGGAATGTAAATGGTTGGCTATGCGAGAAATTAGGACTAACAGTGGAAAGACAGACACAAAAGACTGTACCACAAACATATAAAGAAGATATTTATTCTACTACATTAGGTATGAATGTTCCAGCTGGAACTGCTACAGGAATGAGTGCAGTAGTTACAACAACTACAAAAGAAGGAATTATTCTTGAAACAGAATGTATAGGAAAAGTTTATTCTAAAGAAGACTATGATAAAAATGAGTGGACAATAGAAGGAGAGCCAAATACAACTATAGTTGTTGCAAGACCAAGCACAGTAGAACTAACATGTGCATCTGTAGTAAATAGAATTCCAGATGTAATGAACAGTGAGGATGGATATGTGCCAACAGATAGAATGGGAGAATTACAATATAGAGTAAAACCTTTAAATGAATATGTAAAATAATAAAAATTTAAAAGTTTAAAAATAAGAAGTTAAATAATAAAATAGTAAAAAATAAAAAAACAAATATTTAATATACGCAAACAAATATATAATATAGCAAAAATATGAGTAGATAAAATAAAAAACTGCATTTAACATTTTTTGTTAATGCAGTTTTAACTTATTAATAAATAATTTGTTAAATTTCAATATAATTATATTCGCAAGCACGGATTAATCTGTTCATTATAGCAAGTCCCATACCAGATTTATTAACACCTTCTATAATTACAATATCAGGATTATATTTATCTACTTTTCTTAAGTCTGTAAACAAGTTTTTAGAAATTTCCTCTAAATTTTCTTTTGAGCCAATATCTATTTTGTTTTTTATATTATACATTTTTATATTTTCTGTACAAGCGATTACAACGGGATTATTATATTCATGTAAAACCTCATTTATTTTATTTATCATTTTTAAATTATCTTTGCTATATACTAATATGCACTTAGCTTTAGGCGCATAATGTCTGTATTTCATGCCAGGTGATAAAATTTTTTGATTTATCTCTAATTTACCTAAAACATGTTCATCAATTACAACATCTCCGGCAACAGATTTTATTTGTTCTGCTGTTATTTTGCCAGGTCTTAAAATATGTGGAATACCATTTATTACTCGTACTACAGTAGACTCTAATCCTATGTCACAACTTCCACCATTTACAATGTAATCTACTTTATTAAATAGTTCTTCAGAAATATCATCTAAATTTGTACCACTTGGCTTACCAGAAATATTTGCACTTGGAGCAGCGATAGGAACATTTGCATATTTAATTAATTCATGTGCAATTTTATTGCTTGGCATACGGACACCAACAGTATTTAGTCCACCTGTAACTACATTTGGAACAATAGATGTTCTTTCTAAAATAATAGTAAAAGGTCCAGGCCAAAATTTATTTATTAGTTTGTATTCAATATCTGATATATTTTGAGATATGGTTTTAAGCATATCATAGTCAGATATATGGAGTATTAGAGGATTATCACTACTTCTTCCTTTAGCAATATATATTTTTTTTACAGCGATTTCATTAAGTCCATTAGCACCAATCCCATATACAGTTTCAGTAGGAAAAAGAACTAAGCCACCATTTAAGATTACTTTGCCAGCCTCCTGTAGTTTATTATAATTTTGATTAGTTGTTAAATCTAAATAATTTTCCATTTTATGTTTGTAATAGTCTAAGTAATTAGACCAATTCCTTTCTGCAAAATTAATTATAAATAATTTATAATTAGATATTAGAATAAATATACTAAATTAAAGTTTTAAAAATTAAAGCTCTACTTTAATTTTAATGTATTTAATTAACATAAACTATTGTATACCTAAAATAATAAAAAGTCCAGAAAAAGATATAATAATGCTTTAAAACTTACATTTGACAGATTAATTTTAAAAATATATAATTGAATTGTTATATAAGATAATTGTAAAAGTAATAATGTTATAAAAAAATATCATAAAAATTTTACAAATAAAAAATTAAAAGGAATAGATTATGAGAATTAGATTTAAACCATGGGCAAGACCAGAATTAGAGGCAAGTAAATTTTATATAGATAATCCAGAAGAATATAAAGGTAAATGGAAAGAAGCCTTTAAAGAACCTAGCAATGAATTGCATTTAGAATTAGGCTGTGGTAAAGGAAGTTTTATATCACAATTAGCAGTAAAAAATCATAATATAAATTATTTAGCAATAGACTTAGTAGATGCAATGCTTGGGCTGGCTAAAAGAAATATTGAGCAAAAATATAATGAAAATAAAAAAGAAATTGACAACATTATAATAACAAGATATGATATAGAAAGAATTTTGAATATTTTAAATTTAGAAGATAATGTAAAAAGAATATATATAAATTTTTGTAATCCTTGGCCTCGTGGGAAACATCATAAAAAAAGACTTACACATATAAGGCAATTGGATAAATATAAACAATTTTTACAAAAAAATGGAGAAATATTTTTTAAAACAGATGATGATTCTTTATTTGCAGATAGTTTGTTATATTTCAAGCAAACAGGTTTTACCATAGAAAAATTTACATATGATTTAGAAAAAGAAGAGAACTTTTGGGATAACATTGTTACAGAACATGAGCAAATGTTTATGAACGAAGGAATAAAAATAAAAGCAGTTATAGCTAGATTGGAGGAATAATGGAAGTAATTAATTCAGTAATTAACTATTTTAAGAATATTAGTACAGAGCAAATTTTAACAATGTTCATAGCAATCGTAATAGTAATACTTTTTTGTTTATTAAGTTCATTAATTGCATATGGAATAATTAAAATTTTTAAATGGAAAAGTAAAGGAAAAGAGATAAGAGAAAACTCACTATATAAACCATTAAAGTCAGTTATTATATGGATTGGATTACATATTGCTGTTTTAACTCTAGGCCTTCCAAACAATTTAACAGCTATATGTAACAAGATATTTAGAATAGGAATTATAATAATTTTAGCAGTTGGAATAGCAAATATATTTTCACCAGATTCTAAAATATTTAAAAAGATTGCAAACCATAGAAGAATTAAAGGTAACCAAACTTTAGTTAATTTTATTAGCAAAGTAACAAAGGGAATTATTTATGTTATTGCAGTATTTCTAGTAATGACAGAGTTAAACTTTAATTTAAGTGGGCTAATTGCTGGACTTGGATTAGGAGGAGTAATAGTTGCTTTAGCAGCACAAGATATTGCAAAAAACTTATTTGGTGGAATGGCAATTATATTAGATAAGCCATTTTCAGTAGGTGATTGGATACAAACTACAAATTATTCAGGTACTGTAGAAGATATAACATTTAGAAGTACACGTCTTAGAATGACAGATAATACTGTAGTTACAATACAAAATTCTACACTGTCTAATGAACCTGTTATAAATTATGCAAGGCTTCCAATGAGAAGATATTCTACAACTTTAAATTTAGCTTTGGAAACAAACTCTGACGTTGTAGAAAATATTATAGGTAAGTTAAGATTTGCACTTTCAAATACAGAAGGTGTAATTGTAAGTGGACTTATGGTATATTTTAAAAATATTTCAGAAGATGGTATAGAAATAGGAATATTCTTTAATACAAATATTGTATCCTATAATGAATATTTAGAGTTTTGTGAACAAATTAATTTATTGTTATTAAAAGTACTAGAATCTGAAAATGTTAAACTTACATATCCTACACAAAAAGTATATGTTGCAGATAAAAGTGACTTTAATGAAAATAGTAAAAAAACTGTTGCAAAAAGTATAAGTAATGAGAAATTAGAAGAACTAGTTAATACAAGAATAAATAAAAATATAGATGAAATAGTAAATGGTAAACAACAAAATGATAAATTAACTAGTAAAAAGGAAAAAAGTAATAAGAAGAAAGATGAAGAGATTAGTACAATAAATAGAATAAGTACAAAAATAACAAAATCAGCAAAAAAAGTTTCAGAGGCAATTGTAAAAGTTGAAAAAAAGCCTAAAAAGTCGAAAAAAACAGAAAATAAAATTACAAAATAAGCAAATAAATTTGCAAATATCTGGAAAATGGTGTATAATATTTATATGAGTTCCTCATGAGTGTGTGACATTATAATAGAGAGGATAGATATAAAAATGAGACAGAAAGACGAAACTAAGCAGGCAGAAATCATGAGGGCATTGTATTCCATGAGGAATACGGGGCATTTTCCTAGCCTCGAAGTAGAGGAAGAAAGCCTTTGGCAGGAAGTTACGCAGCTTCTGCGTACCAGCGTGTTGTTCAGCGAGAGTCCGCTTATGAAAGCTCGGATCTTGATTTTTCAGGACTGGGAAAAGTTCTCCCTCAGCTATCGGATGGGCGGAGACGACAAAAACTTGAAGAGGCAGTTCGCATTGGAGTACAACCCCAATCGTATTAGCACCCTTAGGAACCGTGCCGTGAGGAACGGCTATCGTACCAAGTACAGCCCGCCAGATACTACTTATGAGGCTGGGCTTCTGGAAATCGAGCTTGAGCTTACCTGAGGAGTAAAGACTTCTTAAAGCAAGTTTAAGCTTCGGAACTCTAACTAAAAAAACATGTCACACACTAATCCCCACACTTTTTGTGTGGGGCATTTTTTTTGACAAAAATATATTTTTTGTTCACACTATAGACATAATAAATAGTTATAATATATAATAATTATGTGTTTTAGGAGGTATGTATGAGCGATATAACAGTATTAGTTGTAGATGATGAATCAAGAATGAGAAAACTAATAAAAGACTTTTTGAGCCAAAAACAATATAAAATATTAGAGGCAGGAGATGGAGAAGAAGCCTTAAAAGTATTTGAAGAAAATCAAAATAGTATAAACTTAATTTTATTAGATGTAATGATGCCAAAACTAGATGGATGGTCTGTTTTAAGGCAGATAAGACAAACTTCTAAGGTACCAATTGTTATGTTAACGGCAAGAGGCGAGGAGCAAGATGAGTTATTTGGTTTTGAATTAGGTGTGGATGAATACATTTCTAAACCATTTAGTCCTAAAATATTAGTAGCTAGAGTTGAAGCAATATTGAAAAGAACTCAAGTAGAAGAAAATAAAGTAATAGATTGCGAAGGAATTACCATAGATACAGAAGGAAGGACTGTAAAAGTTGATGGAAAAGAAATAGAAATGAGTCTAAGAGAATATGAATTATTGAAATATTTAATGGATAATGCAAATATTGCTTTATCTAGAGATAAAATATTAAATAATGTATGGAATTATGACTATTATGGAGATTCTAGAACAATAGATAGTCATATAAAGAAAATAAGACATAAACTTGGTAAAAAAGGAAAATACATAGAGACTATAAGAGGCGTAGGATATAAATTTGAAGTAAAATAATAAGAGGATTATTTGTAATGGATAAGATAAAAGAAAAGTTAAAATCTGTAAGATTTAAATTGTTTTTAGTAATGTGTATTGTTATAATATTTATAATATTATGCTTAATATTAGTGAATAGTGTAGTTCTAGAAACGTTTTATATGTATTCAAAAACAAATACTGTAAGAGCTGTATATGCTAGAATTAATGAGTATTATTCATCTAATAGTGCTAATATAGATTTAGATGAAGAACTAAAAAATATTGCATTTAAAAATAATTTTGACATACTAATTCAAGCAGATAATAATATTATAGTATTTTCAACAAATAGAGATTTTATAAGTTCTATAGATCAACTTATGGATAACGAATCTGCAAGTAGTCAAGACCAAACGAATATTATATATAAAGATAGAGATATTATAATAAGAAAAGTAGTAAGTAGCAATAGTTCAATGAATTATATATTACTAAGTGGAAATTTAGTAAATGATTATAAATTATATATAAGAATTCCAATTGCTCCAATAGAAGAAAGTGTTAGAATTTCTAATAATGTATTAATTTTTATTGGATGTATAACAATAATAATTTCTGGAATTATAGCGTCTGTAATTTCTAAGAAATTTACAGATCCTATTTTAGAGTTAAATAGTATTACAAACAAAATGGCAAGACTTGATTTTAGTCAAAAATATGTAACAAAGGATGTAGATGATGAAATTAATGATCTTGGTAAGAATATTAATACTATGTCTAATAAATTAGAAACTATTATAAAGCAGCTTAGAGATAATAATATAGAATTGGAAAAAGATATAGAAGAGAAGTCTAAGATAGATGAAATGAGAAAACAGTTTATTTCAGATGTATCACATGAATTAAAAACACCAATAGCATTAATTCAAGGGTATGCAGAAGGATTATTAGAGAATGTAACGACAGATGATGAATCTAGAAAATTTTATGCAGAAGTTATTTTAGATGAATCAAATAAAATGGACAAACTGGTAAAACAGCTTTTGGAACTTATGAAAATAGAATATGGTAAAAGAGAGTTTACTAATGAAAGATTTGATCTAAAAGAACTTATTGATGAAGTTATTAGAAAATGTAATGTTATGCTAAAAGAAAACGGAATAACTATAAATTTTAGACAAGAAGAACCAGTATATATTTATGCAGATGAATTTTATATAGACCAAGCTGTAACAAATTATTTTACAAATGCTATAAAACATGCAGAAGAGAAAAATGGTAAAAAAGAAATAGAAATAAGACTAGAAAAACTAAAAGATAAGAATAAAGTAAGATTATATGTTTATAATACTGGAGAAAATATTGAACAAGAAGACTTAGAAAGAATTTGGAAAAGATTTTATAAAGTAGATACTTCTAGAAATAGAGAAAATGGAGGAACAGGAATAGGTTTAGCTTTAGTAAAAGCGATTATGAATAATTATAAAAACGAATATGGTGTTGCAAATAAAGAAGATGGAGTAGAGTTTTATTTTGATTTGGATTTAGGCTAAAAAATAATAATGGTAGAAAATTAAATTATTATTTATTTTATATATTATAAAGAAATTATATAAATAAATAATAAAAATGAAATATAAATAATGAGTAATAAATAATAATAAAAAATATATAGTTATAAACTTCTATTATTAATTAAATTATAGTAATAATAGAAGTTTTATATTTTATTAAGAAGTTTTTAATGAAAACTTTACTAATACTTCAAAATTAATTCATAAAATGGTCATAAATAAAATGTAAAATAAAAACATATTAAGAAAGGAGGAGATAGAGAAAGATGGAAAAGAAAAATAGCATTAGAATTTAGAGAAGGAGGAATGCTATGATAGAATAATTTCAAAGATATTAAAATATATAAAATAAATAATAAATTCAAATATATAAAATAAGGAGTGTGATGCTTATAGTATATAAAAAATAGAAATGTGATGTAAATATAAGATATAGATAATAAAAACCCCATAAAATGTTATATAAATAATTACCCTTAAATGAGATATAGATAAGAAGAAGTGGCTTGGAATCTTAAGTACAGCCATTTCTTTTTTTGAGGAAAAAATATATAAATGAAGTTTTGAAAATATATGTAAGCATGGAGTTGAAAAATATAATTATATATGTGATAAATAAAATTTTAAATTTACTTCTTAATAAAAACTTAATGATTTAACTAATTTTTTCTTAATAAATTATATGGTATTATAAGTTCATAAAATAAAGCTTAATAATTTTAAATATAAAATTTAGTAGGCAGAAAACTAAAAATTTTAAAGATTTTAAAAATTTAAGTTAGGAGGAGATAAAGTGGGAGATGTAGTACTTAAGTGTGAACACTTACACAAAAACTTTGGGAAAAAGGAAATTTTAAAAGATGTTTCTTTAGAATTGGAGAAAGGAGATATTTTAGGTTTTATAGGACCTAATGGAGCTGGAAAAACAACTACTATTAAACTTATTTTAGGACTTCAAAGTATTACTAGTGGAACAGTTAAAATTAATGGATATGATATAACAAGTAATTTTACAAATGCAATAAGAAATGTAGGAGCAATAGTAGAGAATCCAGATTTATACATGTACTTAACTGGATATGAGAATTTAAAGTTAATTGCGAATTTGTATAAAGGAGTTGGAAAAGAAAGAATAGACGAAGTTGTAAAATTAGTAAAATTAGAAAATAGAATAAACGACAAAGTATCGAGATATTCCCTAGGAATGAGACAAAGATTGGGAATTGCTCAAGCTATTTTGCACAAACCTAATTTATTAATTTTAGATGAACCAACAAATGGTTTAGACCCTGAAGGAATAAAAGAAATAAGGGAACTTTTAAAAGATTTAGCAGAAAAAGAAGAAATGGCAGTTTTAATATCAAGTCACAATCTTTTAGAATTAGAGACTTTTTGTAATAAAATTTGTATTATAAAAAATGGTAAAGTAATGGAAACAAACAAAATTGAAGATGTAAAAAATATTGCGAAAAGTGGATATATATTTGAAATTGATAATACAGAAATGATAGATAAAATGTTTAAAAATGTAACAATTGTAAATAGGAATATGTTTAAAATAGCAGTTGATAGAGATGAAGTACCAAGTGTTATAAAAAAACTTGTAGAAAATGACATAAAAATTTATGCTGTAAATGAAAATAAAATTTCATTAGAGGATGCATTCTTAAAAAAGACAGGGGGTAATGTAATTGATTAGATTAATAAAAAATGAGTTTGTAAAGATTTTTAAAAAGAAAAGTTTTTACATAGTTATGCTAGTGACTTTAATTTTTATAGTAGGCTATAATATAATAATGAGAAACATAAGTAATTCAGAAAATATAAACTATTATGGCAATTTAGATGAGCAAATAGATTATGTAGAAAAAGATCTTCAAGAATTAGATCCATTAAAAGAAAGCGATAAATCACAATATATAGATTATAAGTCTAGTTTGGAAACTTATAAGTTAATGAAAAAATATGGAGTAAATTCATGGCAATTTTCAATTGTTCAATCAAAAGTAAATCCATATTTAAGAGAGCTAGCAACATTTGATACAGAGAAAAATAAGGATGAAGTAGCTTATAAAAAAACTTTAGAAAAATGTAATGAACTAATTTCAAAATTAGATAAAGAAGATTGGCAATTTTTTGCAAAAAGTGACTTAGAAGAAGCAGAAAAACAATTAAAAGAACAAAATAAAATAATAAAAGAATCAAAAAGTGATAAAGAGATAGCAGAAGCTAACAAAATGATAAAATATTTACAAGTTCAAAAGCAGACATTAGAGTGGAGACTAGAGAAAAATATTAGTTATGAATCTAGTTATTATAATAGGTTAATAGATAATTATTATAATTCAAGTATAAACATTATAGACTTTGAGGCAGGCGGAGGAAAAACAGAAAGCACTTTAATGAAACAAGATTATTATGATGATTTAGAACGTGCAAATAAGGCTAGATATGATATTGAGAATGGTACTAGAACACAGGACGAAAGCAATGCTAGAGGGATGCTAGTAAACTTCTTCTCACACTATGAAATATTTATAGTTATAATAATTGTTATGATAGCAGGTACAATTGTTAGTGAAGAATTTAATAAAGGAACAATAAAACTTTTACTTGTAAGACCATATAAAAGAGCAACAATACTTACTTCTAAATTTATTACATGTTTAATTATGGTTGCGATTATAATAATTTCTATTATGCTAATGCAATTTATAGTAGGAGGTATAATATTTGGTTTTGATAGCTTTGGTACGCCTACTATAGAATATGATTTTAATGCACATGAAATTCAAGAAATGAACATAGCAAGTTATATGCTAATACAAACAATTGGAAAGCTTCCTATATATGTTTTATTAATGACACTTTCATTTGCACTTAGTACATTATTTAATAATAGTGCAGTTGCAATTACATTAACATTGCTAGGTTATATGGGATCTTCTATGATTAATATGATTGGTTTACAAATGGACTTAGACTGGATAAGATATTTTGTTACTCCTAACTGGGACTTAACACAGCACTTCTTTGGAGCACTTCCTATGTATGAGGGTACAACAATTGAATTCTCAATTGTCATAAATGCTATATATTTTATAATTATGCTAATACCAACATATATAGTGTTTAAGAAAAGAAATATAAAGAATATATAAAATGAATATTAAAACAAATTTTTCTATATATTCGTCAATTCAATTATCAAAAATTTTTTAAAGTATCATAAGAAGTTTAAAGTTTGCACAAACTTTCCAATATACTTTTTACAGTAAACTATAATAAATATTGTAAGATATAAAAGATATAAAAGATATAAAAGATATAATAGATGTAATAGATTATAAAAGATGTTAATATTGTATTATTATAATATTAACATCTTTTTATGTTTTTTTCCTTTTGTACCTATACCGCTAATTCCTCTTTGACCATCACGAAGCTTATTTTCAAAATCACGAATTGTAACAAATTTAGAGCTATCAGCAGTTGCAATAGTTTCTGCAACAACTAAAGGATCAACAAAATCAATTAAAATTCTTGCAGGAGATGAAGCAAAATTAGCCCCTGCTAAGATTAAGCCTTCATAATAACTTTGACAAGCTCCTGCAAATATGGCTAAATTATTATTTGCTGTATCAAATTCTCTAGCATTTTTAACACATTTTATAAAGTATTTCGAGTTTTTATAGTTATACAAATCATTATAATTAGTACCGTTTTTTTATCATTCCATCATGACCGGTTATTACTAAAATATCTGGATTATATTTTTTTAATAAATTTTTTATAACTGAAGGTTGTCTATATTCTGGTATATACTTAACAATTGCTTGTAGACCAGCTTTTTTATAATATAAACTTGATTTATCTGTGTATCTTCTGTCACCATCTAAGTGCAAAATTTTACCGATATGATTCGTGGTACAGTAATTTGTCCATATAATCACCTCATATAAGCCGACTTAGTATATAATATGTCGAAACTTGTAAAAGGTTCTTATATGTATTATGTATGAAATATAAATGTAATACAAATGTAATATAACGTTAAATAGCTTAACAATGGCTGTGTATAGCTATTTTGATGGCAGTATTATTTTTGACAATTTATGTCGTAAATGGTATAATCTAGCTATATTTTAGAAGTAGGTGATAAAATGATTTGCCCAAATGATATTGCAACACTAAAGACAGATATCAATGAAAAAATAGGACAAAAGATAATAGTAAAAGGTTCCTTAGGAAGAAGTAAATCGTTTGAGAAAGAAGCCACTATACAAAAAGCATATCCTAGCCTTTTTGTCATAAAATATACAGAAGAAAATAGAAATGTAAGTTATAGTTACACAGATGTTTTAACAAGAACTGTTGAAGTAGATGTGTTTAATGGAGAAAGTTATAGTCCATTATTTGTACCTTCAGACACAATAAAAAAGAAAAGAGCTATAGTGTAATAAAATATTTTATAATTAAATTCCTAGAAATAGGAATTTTTTTTATTGTAAATAAATATACATTAACTATCAGAATTTAAGGAGGGATAAAAAATGGCTATTGAGACAGTAAAAGATAGCTTATGTGTAAACCAAGTAATATTACAGAAGACTAATAATTTTATTATAGAAGATGATGTAATAGTTCCAGATATAAAGCCAGACATTATAAATGCAGTAAGTACAAGTGGGACTGTATGTATTTATAAAAAAGAGATATCTAATGGAAAAGTTAAAATAGAAGGAAAAATAGATACATATATAATGTATTTAGCAGATACAGAAGATGGATACATAAGAAGCCTAAATACTAGTTTGGAATTTTCACAAAGTTTTAATATATCAGAAGCACAAGATGGAATGGATTTAAATTTAGACTTAAATGTAAGAAGTATAGACTGTAAAGTTTTAAATGGAAGGAAAGTAAACTTAAGAGCAATTGTTGACGCAAATATTATTATATCTGCTAATGAAAATGTAGATTTTATAAAACAAGTAAATAACGTAGGTGATGTACAGGTATTAAATAAGAAATTTAATGTAAATTCACTTGTAGGGAGTGGAGAAACAAAAACATATGCAAAAGATACAATAAAATTAAATGAGACGGATAATTTAGCAGAAATAATGAAATGCAATTTTAGAATATTAAATAAAGATGTAAAAATAAGCTATAACAAAGTTTTGGTTAAATCAGATTTAGAGGCTAAAATATTATATTTAACAGATGATAATAGAATAAACTCTGTAGAGACAATAATTCCTGTTATGGGATTTATAGATGTACAAGATATAACCGAAGAAAACATATGTGATGTAAAATATGAAATATGCAATGTTGTAATAGAGCCAAAAAGCGTTGAAGAGCATGCAATTTATGTGGAAGTTGAAATAAAAATACATGGAGAAGCATATCAAAATAAGGAGTTAAATATAATACAAGATTTATATAGTCCAAATGCTGAGCTTAGTTTTACACAGAAACAAATTCAAGCTATGCAAACAAAGAAAACTATGCAAGATACCTGTAGTATAAGAGATAAGCAAATAATTCCAGAAATGCATGGTGGAAAAATTTATGATGTAGATATTATGCCATTTATTATAAAACAAAGTGTGTCAAACAATAAAATTTTATATGAAGGTGAAGTGAAACTAAATTTTGTATATTCAGTAAATAATTTTTCTGGAATTGATACAAGAGAAATGGTGTTACCATTTAACTTTTCTATGCAAAGTGATGAAATAGATACAAATACTAATATAGATACAGGTATTGAAGTAGGACTTCAAAATTTTGTAGTAACATCAGATGAAAGTATAGATATTAAAATAGACCTTATATTTAAAGTTTCTATGTCTAATAATTCAAGAATAAATGTTATAGATGGTGTAGAAATAGATGAAAATAAAAATATTTATAAATATAGTATGGTAATTTACTTTGTAAAACCAGGAGATAGTTTATGGAAAATAGCTAAGAAGTTTGGAAGCACTGTTTCTGCAATAGCAGAAGTAAACAATATAGAACAAGTAGATAACATTTCTGTAGGTCAGCAGCTATTTATTCCAAGGTATAATGGTTAAAAATGATACAAAAATTTATACAAGACATAGAATTAAATTACCAAAGATAACAGAGGATAGAAACAAAAGAAAAATTATAAAAATTTTATTAATACTTGTTATTGCAATTACTATAGTAAGAGCAGTATTGCTTAGTATAAATCCAATAATAGAAGAAAAATGTAAAACAGTTGCAAAATCTATTGCAACAAAAATATCAAATGAACAAGCAACTTTAGTAATGGCAAAATATACATATGAAGATTTAATAAATGTAATAAAAGATGAAAATGGAAATATAAAAATGATAGGAACAAATATAATTTCGGTAAATGAAATTATATCAGACATACCAATAAAAATACAGGAAGAATTGGAGAAAAGTGAAAACAACAACTTTAATATAAAATTGGGAAGCTTTTTTGGAAGTAAAATTTTTTCTGGAATGGGGCCTAACATAAACATAAAGATACAGTTAGATGGAACAGTTGAAACAGATTTAAAATCTGAATTTACATCACAAGGAATAAACCAAACATTACATAGAATATATTTAGATGTAGTGTGTAAAGTAAGCATACTTACACCTGTTAATGTAATAAGTGAGGAAATAAAGAATCAAGTACTTCTAGTAGAAGGAATAATTGCAGGAGAAATACCAGAGAGCTATTATAATTTAGAAGGATTAGAGAAAAAAGATGCAATTGAGATAGTAAATTAATATTATATATGTGTTTCTATTGTTTATGATGATTCAATCATTTACACAAACATAACTTTATGATAATATATTATAAGTAAAAAAGAAAGGAATAGTGTAGATGACAAAGTGGAGAAAGCTTGATAACTCTGCAAAAATATTTCCAATAGATTCAGATAAAAATTTTAGTGCAGTATATAGGATGTCAGTGTTATTAACAGAAGAAATTAAACATGATTTGCTAAAAAAAGCAGTAGATAAGACTTTGGAGAGTTTTACTTCTTTTAAAGTATGCCTAAAAAGAGGATTTTTTTGGTATTATTTAGAAGAAAACACAAAAGAAGTTCTAGTAGATGAAGAAAAGAATTATCCTTGCAAATATATAGATAAAAATACAAATAATGGATACTTATTTAAAGTAACTTATTATAAAAATAAAATTAATGTAGATACGTTTCATTCTTTAACAGATGGCAGCAGTAGTATAGAATTTATAAAAGCAATTGCATATAACTATATAGATTTAGCACATCCAGAAGAAACTAAAAATATTCCTGAAATGGAAATTAAACAAAATATAGAGGTTAATGATAAAAATACAGAAGATAGTTATATTAAAAATTATCAAAAACATTTAAAATTACCAAAAGGAGGAGAAAAAGCCTATATTTTACATGGCAGAAGAATTCCTCTTTATGGTATAGGTGTTGTACATGGTTTTATAAATTTAAAACAAATAATAAAAAGATGTAGAAAGTTAAAAGTAACTGTAACACAATATTTTACAGCAGTTTTAATTTATGCAATTTATCAAGAATATATAGAAAAGAATAAAAATAAAAAACTAAAAAGACCAATAAAAATATGTATACCTGTTAATTTAAAAAAATATTTTGAATCAACAACAATAACTAACTTCTTTTCATATATAAGTATTAATGCAAGTGCCAAAGAAACTAATTTGCTTAGTTTCGATGAAATATTAAAATTTGTGCATGATGATTTTAAGCAGAAATTAGACAAAACAGAAATTGCAAGGACAATGATGAAAAATATAAAGTTAGGCAATAACATAGGGGTAAAACTTATACCATTATTTTTAAAAAAGCCAATTGTAAAAATTAGTTATATAGAAATAAGAAAATATAGTACAACAACTCTTTCTAATATTGGAAAAGTTAATGTACTTCCAGAATATCAAAAATATATAGATAATTTTTTATTTTTGATAGCTCCAGATAGAGGAGAAAAGATAAAGTGTTCGACTATGTCTTATAAAGATAACATAATTTTTACAATTACATCAATATTAAAGAATTCTGGGGTTGAGAAGAAGTTTTTTGAATATTTAGAAAATGAAAATACAACATTAGAAATAGAAACTAATGAAGTATGTGAAAACAAGGGAAGCAAATTATATCCTAAAATAATGAATATAAGTACAAGCAATAAAATAATGCTAATTATGACAATAATTTCACTTGTTATAAGTATAACATCAGTAATAGTAAATATTTTTGTAACAAGGCATTTTAAATGGTCTCTTTTGGTTATTGCAGGCGTTATTTATACATGGATAACTGTTATGAATTCTATAAAGAAAAATGTAAATATAGCCTCAAGAGTAATGTTACAGGTTATTTTAATAGACATACTTTGTGTAGCACTAGATTGGATAATAGGATATAGAGGATGGTCATTTACAATAGCAATTCCAATAAGCATTATTACTGCAAATGTTACTATGTTGATTCTATTAATGTGTACTTTTAAGATATATACAAGATATATTATTTATCAATTAATTATATTTATATGGAGTATGATACCAGGGGTTCTATGTTTAATTGGATTGGTACCAATGAATATTTTAACAATAATTGCTACACCTATAGCGATTATTACATTGTTTATTACAATTATTTTATTTAAAAAGGAAGTAAATGAAGAAATGAAAAAGAGATTTCATTTGTAAATAAAATGTGAAATTAAATTTAGTAAAGGAGGAAATAATGGGATTTGTAAATTTAATGTTAATTATTCTTATATTATTAATTGTACTTACAATGCTGGCATTAGTATATTTATTTACAGGAAATATACAATCAAGACCTCCTAAATCTTTATCTAGAAATTATAATTTAAAAGAATATGAATATCAACATAGGCAAGTATTTACTATAAAACCGGATGAAGAAGAAAATCGTTCTGGCAAGGTAATAATGTATTTACATGGAGGCTCATATGTAGGAGAATTATATAGAGAGCATTGGAGTTTTTTTAGAGATTTAATAAAGGATACTGGAGCAACTATTATTGTACCAGATTATCCTTTAACTCCTCAATATAAATATACAGATGTATTTGGTATGGTTTTGCCATTATATAGAGAAGTTACTAAAAAGGTAAAAAAAGAAAACTTTATTTTAATGGGAGATTCAGCAGGTGGAGGAATAGCATTAGCATTAGCACAAGAAGCGGGAAGAGAAAACTTAAATCAACCTAATAAATTAATACTTATATCACCTTGGCTTGATGTTACAATGAAAAATCCTAAAATAGAAATTGTACAAAAAAATGATAAAATGTTGAATAAAAAAGTTCTTACTATTGCTGGTGTAGCATATTCTGGAGGTAAAGACATGGACAAATATTTAGTAAGTCCAATTAATGGACCACTGGACAAGCTAGAGGATGTAATAATATATACGGGAACATATGATATATTAAATCCAGATGTACATATATTTGAAAAATTAGCAAAAGAAAAGAATTTGAAATTAAATGTAAAGGAAACAAAAGGTGCAGCACATATATGGATAATAAAGAGATATACAGATAAAAAATATAATGATGATAAAGCAAAAAATGCATATAATGATTTAGTTGAATTAATAAATGAAGAAGAAAATTATAGAGATAATGAATAAAATAGATATAAATAATATATATTCAAATGATAAGTTTATAAATATGGAGATTGAAAATATACATATTAGTGAAAAGTAAATGTAATTTGTAATAAATAAAAAAAGTTTTATAAAATTAAAATGGATAAAAGAGCAAAAATTGGAGGAAAATATAATGAAGAAAGGTATATTAATTTTTATGATAGTATTTTTAGTATTAATAATATTAGCAGGAATTATATTTATAGTAGTTGGAAATTATTTTTTTGATTTTGCTTTAAGTGCAAATTCATCAAAAGCAATGGTGTTAGATAATAATCAAGGGAATGATGAAAAAGAAAATACAGAGGCAATAGAACTAAATAAATGGTTTAATGAAAATAAACAAGATATATATATTACATCAGATGACAATTTAAAGTTACATGCATATGGGTTTATTAATAGTAAAACAGATATCTGGACTATTGTTATACATGGATATGCAAGTGAAGGAAAAAATATGTCTAGTTATACTAAAAAGTTTTATGATATGGGATATAATGTTTTAACAGTAGATTTGAGAGGGGCAGGAGAAAGTGAAGGAGACTACATTTGCATGGGATGGCTAGATAGATTAGATATAAAGAAGTGGATAAATGAAATTGTAAACAGAAATGGAAATAGTAAGATTATATTATTTGGATTATCAATGGGAGCAGCAACAACAATGATGACAACAGGAGAAGAACTACCAAGTAATGTTAAAGTAGCAATAGAAGATTGTGGATATACATCTGTATGGGATGAATTTGCAGGTCAATTAGAAAAATTATTTCACTTACCAACATTTCCAACATTGAATGCTGCAGATTTTGTAACAGGAATTAGGGCAGGATTTAATTTTAAAGAGGCTTCTTCTGTGGAACAAGTTAAAAAATCAAAGATACCAACAGTATTTATCCATGGTGATAAAGATACATTTGTACCATTTTGGATGTTGGATGAAGTTTATAATGCAGCAGCATGTAAGAAAGAAAAACTTGTAATAGAAGGGGCGAAACATGCAGAAGCTTCAGAAGTAGCACCAGAACTATATTGGAGTACTATAGAGAGATTTATATCAGAAAATTTATAGAAATTATTAAATAAAAATATAGAAGTAAATATAAATAAAAAACTTAGTGGAATTGATACCACTAAGTTTTTAAAAATTTCTATTAAAAGAATTTTATCTCTTACTGAATTGTGGAGCTTTACGTGCTTTTTTAAGACCATATTTCTTTCTTTCTTTCATACGAGGATCTCTTGTTAAGAATCCTGCAACTTTTAATGTTGGTCTGTATTCTCCGTTAGCTTGTAATAAAGCTCTTGATATTCCATGACGAATTGCTCCAGCTTGACCGCTAATTCCACCACCAATAACTTTTGCAACTACATCATATTTATCTAAAGTATTTGTAGCAACTAATGGTTGTTTTACAATTACTTTTAATGTTTCTGGTCCAAAATATTCATTTAATTCTCTTCCATTAACTGTTATAACTCCAGTACCAGGCATTAATCTAACTCTAGCGATAGATTTTTTTCTTCTTCCTGTACCTAAAAATACTATTTTTTCTGTTTTTGCTTTAGCCATTTTATTTTACCTCCCATACTTCAGGTTTTTGTGCTATTTGCTCATGCTCACTACCAGCATAAACTCTTAATTTTTTAGCCATTTGTCTTCCTAAACTATTATGTGGAAGCATTCCTACAACTGCATGTGTCATAACTTTTTCTGGGCTCTTGTTCATCATTTCTCTAGCTGTAAGTTCTTTCATTCCACCAATGTATCCTGAAAAGTGTCTGTAAACTTTTTGATCCATTTTCTTTCCAGTTAAAATAGCTTCTTTACAATTAATAATAATAACATTGTCACCAACATCCATATGAGTTGTATAAGTTGGTTTGTGTTTTCCTCTTAATAATTTTGCAGCTTCTGTTGCAACTCTACCGATTGGTTTGTTTGCTGCATCAATTACATACCATTTTCTTTCAATTTCACTTTTTTTAACACTATATGTAGTATTGTTCATGGTAATCTATATCCTCCATTCAATTTTAAACTTTTAATTATATGAAAACAAAACAAAAACCACCGGGGAGAAGCTTTTATTTTTCTCATATTCAAATATGCTATATTATTCTATTACAAAAACATAAAAAAGTCAAGCAAACAGCTAAAAATTGTGAAAATATAATTGAAAAGTGAATTGAAAAATTAAATATTACAAAATTAAAAGTAAATTATAAATGTCGATAGTAATAAATATAAGATAAAAAATGAATTAATGTAAGAGTAAATGTAAATTGCAAAAGTAAAATGTGAAGCAATAAAATCTAATTAAAATATTGCAATTATAAAAAAAACGTGATAATATATATAAGTATTTTAAATATGTGCATATGTGTAGGAAAAGTGCATATGTAATATTAAAAGTAATGTATTTGTTATATTGTAATACATAAAAATTAAATAATTAAGCCGTTTGTAGAAAGCAAAGTAAGTATAAGAAAAAGATATTATAGAGAGATGGGAAAGCTGGAAACCTGTTATATCCTTATATTGAAATTTCACTTTTGAGGTTCTTTTTTGAACAATAATAGTTTAAATATTAAATTAATAGTTGTAATTAAAAAATTTATTATAAATTATATAATTATAAATAATTAAAAATTGTAAAAGTTTATATTTTAATTATTCTATTATTTAATTAGGAAAAGACGTTGGCTACGATATAGCTATAATGAGGTTAATAATAATTTATTAATAAAAATAGGTGGTACCACGATATCCATTTCGTCCTATTATAAGGATGAAATGGATTTTTTGATACTATTTCTAGTTAAAAATATAAAAATTAGATTATAAAAGTCAATCTAATTAAAATAAAGAAAGGAGCTTGGGATATGAAAGAACAAATCGAAAAGATTAGACAATCAGCATTAGAAGAAATAAAAAATGCAAATGATGAAAAAGTTTTAAATGATGCTAGAGTAAAATATTTAGGAAAAAAAGGTGAACTTACTTTGATTTTAAGGGGAATGGGAGGAATAGCACCTGAAGAAAGACCAGTAATAGGTAGTTTAGTAAATGAAGTAAGAGATGAATTGGAAAATTTAATAGAAGAAAGAGAAATGGAATTTAAAACAGCAGAGATAAAAAGAAAATTGGAACATGAAAAAATAGATGTAACAATGCCTGGGAAAAAGGTGAATTTAGGAAGTGTTCATCCTATAACACAAATAATAAAAGATATGGAAGAAATATTTATAGGAATGGGGTATGAGATAGCAGATGGACCAGAAGTAGAACTTGCAACATATAACTTTGACAAATTAAATACACCTCAAGACCATCCTGCAAGAGATATACAAGATACATTTTATGTAACAGATGATATAGTGTTGAGGTCACAAACATCTCCTGTTCAAGCAAGAGTAATGGAAACACAAAAACCACCAATAAAAATAATTTGTCCTGGTGTAGTTTATCGTTCAGATAGTGTAGATGCTACACATTCACCAGTGTTTCACCAAATAGAAGGATTAGTTGTTGATAAAAATATATCAATGGGAGATTTAAAGGGAACATTAGAAATGTTTGCAAAAAAATGCTTAGGAGAAAAAACACAAATAAGATTTAGACCTCACCATTTCCCATTTACAGAGCCTAGTGCAGAAGCAGATGTATCATGCTTTGTATGCGGGGGAAAAGGATGTAGAGTTTGTAAAGGAGAAGGTTGGATAGAACTTTTAGGTTGTGGAATGGTACATCCAAATGTTCTTAGAAATTGTGGCATAGACCCAGAAGTATATTCTGGTTTTGCTTTTGGTTGTGGAATAGAAAGAATAGCAATGGCAAAATTCGGAATAGATGATATGCGTTTATTATATGAAAATGATGTAAGATTTTTAAAGCAATTTGGAAATTAACGATAAATTCAAATTTGACTAAATAAAAAATATATGGACTATATAAAGATTGGAATAGATTATAATTTCTTGATTAAGGAAATTTAGACATATTATTAATATAACTAATATAAAAAAGCATAAAAATAATAAGAAAAGTTGATAATTAAAATAAGAATATATGAAAGGATGTAATTAGATGAAAGCAAGTGTAGAATGGTTAAATGAATATGCAGACATAGATGTTTCTGCAAAAGAATTAGGCGATATTCTTACTATGACCGGGTCTAAAGTTGAGACTATAGATGACAAAAGTGAAGAGATTAAAAATGTTGTGGTAGGTAAAATTTTAGAGGTTAAAAAACATATTAATGCAGAAAAGTTAGTTGTTACAAAAGTAGATGTAGGAAATGGAGAGATACTACAAATTGTAACAGGTGCAAGTAATATTATTGTTGGTACATCTGGTCAAATTGTACCTGTAGCAAAGCCTAACTCTATTCTTCCAGGAGGAAAAGAAATTAAAGCTGGAAAGCTTCGCGGAATTGAATCTTGCGGAATGCTTTGTTCTATTGGAGAGCTTGGAATTGATCCAGCTGCTTATCCAGATGCAATTGAGGATGGAATATTTATTTTAGATAGTAAATATGAAGAAAATGTAGGTGATAATATTGTAGATGTATTAGGTTTGGGGGAGTCTATAATAGATTTTGAAATTACTCCTAATAGACCAGATTGCTTATCTATAGAAGGTTTAGGAAGAGAAACAGCAGTTTCCTTAGATAAGCAATTTAAAAATCCTAGAAAAAATTTGGATGAAATGAAAGTAGAAAATAAGAAAGAAATAGAAGGATTAACAGTAGAAATTTCAGCTCCAGATTTGTGTTATAGATATATAGCAAGAATTGCTAAGAATATTAAAATTGGTCCTTCTCCAGATTGGATGGTAAGAAGACTTAGTGCTTGTGGAGTAAGGTCTATTAATAATATTGTAGATATTACAAATTATGTTATGCTAGAGCTTGGTCAACCAATGCATGCATTTGACATTAATTCTATCGAAGGAAAACATATTAATGTAAGAAGAGCAAATAAAGATGAAGAGATAGTAACTTTAGATGGTCAAATGAGAAGGTTAGATGAAAGTATGCTTGTTATTGCAGATAGCAAAAAGCCAGTTGCAATTGCAGGCGTAATGGGCGGCGAAAATTCTGAAATAGAAAATGATACTAAAACAATAGTATTTGAGTCAGCAGTGTTTTATGGAGGAAATGTTAGAAAAACTGCAAAAGCTGTAGGACTAAGAACAGAGGCTTCAAGCAGATATGAAAAAGGTTTGTCTCCTGAAAATGCAATAAGAGCAGTAAATAGAGCAATTGAATTAGTGGAATTACTAGGGGCAGGAGAAACTATAGATAGTATGATTGATGTTTATCCAACAAAACAAAAAACAGTAGAAATTCCTTTAGAAGTAGAAAGAATAAATAAATTATTAGGTATAAATGTATCTAAAGAAGAAATGATAAAAATACTCAACAAGTTGGATATAAAAGTTGAAAATGACATTGTTAAGCCACCATTTTTTAGACAAGATATTGAGCAAACAGCAGACGTTGCAGAAGAAATATTACGTTTTTATGGATATGATAAATTAGAAACAACATTAGTTAGCGCAGATACAACATTAGGTGGAAGAAATAAAAAACAAACAATTGAAGAAAATATATCTAATTTACTTGTACATAGTGGATTATCTGAAATTTGCACATATGGATTTGTTAGTGAGAGTGACCTAAAAAAGTGTAATATTTCTAAAGATAACATTTATTCTAAACAGTCAATTAAAATAAAAAATCCATTAAGCGAAGATTATACAATGATGAAAACAACTTCTGTACCATCAATGATGCAAATGCTTGAAAATAACAATAACTATAAAAATAAAAACGTAAAATTGTTTGATATTTCTAGAATTTATAAAAATGTTAATGAAAACATAGAAAAAGGTGAACTTCCAGAAGAAGATACAATCCTTACAATAGGAATGTATGGAGATGATGTTGATTTTTATGTATTAAAAGGATTAGTAGAAAACGTTTTAAGTATAGCAAATCTTGCAAAATATGATATTGTAAAAGAGACAGAAAATGAAATGTATCATCCTGGAAGATGTGCAAATTTAAAAGTGGGAAGAGATATAATTGGAACAATTGGAGAGGTAAATCCACTTCTTGCAACAAATTATGATATCTCTCAGAGAATATTATTTGCAGAAATAAATATAGATAAAATAATTAAATATTCTAGAAATGTAAAGAAATATATACCAATTCCAAAATATCCTGCTGTTGAGAGAGATATTGCAATGGTAGTAGATGAAGATATTGAAGTTGGACAAATTGAAAAAATAATAGAAAAGAAAGCAAAAAAATTATTAGAGGAAGCTAAATTGTTTGATGTCTACAGAAGTGAAAAAATTGGAGAGAGCAAGAAAAGTGTAGCATATGCACTTAAATTTAGAGTTCCAGATAGAACTTTAACAGATGAAGAAGTAAATGTTGCTATGAAAGAAATTTTAGATTCACTTGAGAAAGAAGTGCATGCAGAATTAAGAAAATAAGCAAATAATGAAAGAAGTATCCAGTAATATTTCCAATAGTATTTATAGAACTAAAATTTAATTAGAAAAAATTATTCTTTATACTTAATTATTTTATATGATTTAAATTATAAAAAACCCCAGTAATTCTGGGGCTTTTTATAAAATGAAACTTTTCAAATCTTTTTATAATTTTCATAAATAAAAATGAAAGGTTACTTATTTCTATTTTAGTATTCTTTCTATAATTTGAGTAGCAATTTCTTCTGTTACTCTATTTTTGTCTAAAAGAGGGTTAAGTTCAACTAAATCAAAAGATTTTACAACATCCTTATTAATTTCTTTATTTATTAAATCTGCTATTTTGTAAGCATCGTCTAAATTAATTCCATCAATGGCAGGTATTGATACACCTGGAGCAATTTTAGGGTCTATTATATCTAAGTCATAACTTATATGTACTCCATCAGTTCCATTTGTAGCTATTTCTATTGCTTTTTTAAACATAGCTTCTACACCATATTTTTGTATGTCTTTTGTTGAAATTAATGTAACACCTGCATCTTTAATGTTAGGAAGTTCTAATTCATCAATGTCTCTGCCTCCAAGTATTACAGCATTTTTAGGATTATAGAAATTTCCATTATGAAAATCTGCTAAAAGCTTTTTCTCATAATTTGTAATAACTGCATAAGGTAAGCCATGTAAATTACCAGATTGAGTAGTTTCAAGTGTATTATAATCTCCATGAGCATCAACCCATATAATTCCCATATTTTTATGAGTATTTATAGAAGCAAGAGCAGAAGCAATTGCTATAACATGGTCGCCACCTAAAGTTATAGGAAATTCTCCATTTTTAACTACATCATTTACTAAATTATATAGTTTAGTATTGAAAGCGTTTACAGGATTTAAGTTTTTCTTTTTATTATTTTTATCTAATTCTTTATCTGCTTCTTCTGCATGTAGAGTATAGAAATTTGATATTTTTGTACCAAGTTCAATTTCTTTAATGTCTTTAGAAATTGTTTCTGGACCAAGTTTTGCTCCATTTACATGTACTCCGAAGTCTGAACATGCATTAATTATTGAATATTTTTTCATTGTATAAACACAACCTTTCTCATTATATATATTAATTCTCCACGCAAGTCATAATTATAACACAAGTAAAAAAAATAACAACCGTAATTTGAAAAATAATAAAATATAGTTGAACAAAAATAAAAAAATGAAAATGCATTGTAAAAAAATGAAATCATAAACTAATTAATAAGAATGTTATAAGGAAACTAGAACATCAAGTAAAAAGTTAAATGTAATTCTTTAAATTAAGTGAACCAGAGGATAAATTGAAAAAGGAAATGGGATAGAGTGTTTTTATTATTCTGTATTGACAAATATGTTCCATATTGATAATATTATAATACAAAATTAGGTTGTAATGTGGAGGCAAAAATGGACTTTTATACAAAGATGTACCCAAAAGCATATTTTAATAATATTAAAGACGTATCTATAGAATTTTTGCAATCACATAATATAAAAGGGCTTCTTATAGATGTAGATAATACATTAATAGATTACAATAAAAATATATTATTTGGTGTAAAAGAGTGGATTGACAATATGGATAAAGAGGGAATAAAACTATGCATTTTGTCAAATACTAATAATAAAAGCAAAGTTGAAAATGTTGCAAGATATTTAGAAATTCCATATATTTATTTTGCAATGAAGCCATTAAAATTTGGATTTAAAAAGGGAGTTAATAAATTAAAATTACCTAATAAAAATATAGGAGTAATAGGTGACCAGCTTTTAACAGATGTATTAGGGGCAAATAGAACAGGAATGTATTCTATTTTAGTTAAACCTATAAATGAAAAAGATATTTTAATTACAAGAATAAAAAGACCATTTGAGAAAAAAATTATGGATAAATATTTAAATAAAAAATAATAAATGCCTAATTAAGCTAAAATTTTTATTAAATAAAAATGGTTTTATATGATGAAAAATGAAAAGCCCCCCCTCTTCACTGATACCTCTAATAATGGCCTCACTCGCATCTATATTTAATTTTTTTCTCGTACTAGTATACATACTTCACCTCAATTTTGTTACATTATATCACATTTTGTTTTCAATATCAAGACATTTGTATTTATTTCAAAAACAAAAAATTTGCATATTATTTCACAATTGCTTAACTTTTATGTTATAATATTTAAGAATAAATCATTTATGCAAGGAGGAATCAGATGACAAATAAATATTTATGTGAAATATATGAAAATGTTAAAGTTAAAAATGCAAATGAACCAGAATTTTTACAGGCAGTCTATGAAGTACTTGATTCAATTGAACCATTTGTTAATGAAAATGATGCAATTGAAAAAAATGGAATCGTAGAACGGTTTGTAGAAGCCGAAAGAATAATTACTTTCCGTGTTCCATGGATAGATGATAAAGGATTCGTTCATGTAAATAGAGGTTTTAGAGTTGAATTTTCCTCAGCAATTGGTCCTTATAAGGGAGGAATTAGATTGCACCCAACCGTTAACCAAAGTATTGTTAAATTTTTAGGCTTTGAACAAACCCTTAAAAATGCTCTTACAGGTCTTCCAATGGGTGGAGGCAAAGGAGGTAGTGATTTTGATCCGAAAGGAAAAAGCGATACCGAAATTATGCATTTTTGTCAAAGTTTTATGAATGAATTATATCGCCATATTGGTCCGAATACAGATGTTCCCGCAGGCGATATAGGAACCGGTGCTAGAGAAATTGGCTATATGTTTGGTCAATATAAGAGATTAAAAAATGAATTTACTGGTGTTTTAACAGGCAAAGGCTTAAGTTATGGTGGTAGTTTAGGCAGAACTGAAGCTACAGGTTATGGCTTATGCTATTATACCAATAAAATGTTACAAGTAATGAATCATACCTCTTTTGCAAACAAAAAAGTTATTATTTCGGGTTCTGGTAATGTCGCTTTATATGCTATGCAAAAAGCTCAAGAACTAGGTGCTACTGTTATTGCAATGAGTGATTCTAGTGGATATATTTATAATGAGAATGGTTTAAATTTTGAAATTTTAAAAGATTTAAAAGAAGTAAAAAGAGCTAGAATTAGCGAATATCTTACCTTTGACAATACTACTATTTTTAAAGCATCTCCTAAAGATATATGGAAAATTAAATGTGACATCGCTTTACCTTGTGCTACCCAAAATGAACTTGATTTAACTGATGCAAAAATTCTTGTTGCAAATGGAGTCATTGCTGTTTCAGAAGGAGCGAATATGCCATGTACAATTGAAGCTACTAATTATTTAATAACTCATAATATTTTATTTGGTCCAGCTAAGGCTGCAAACGCTGGTGGAGTAATGGTATCTGGTTTTGAAATGAGTCAAAATTCAATGCGTTATGCTTGGAGTTTTGAAGAAGTAGATGAAAAACTCAAAACCCAAATGGAAAATATTTTTCTAGAAGTTATAGATTGTGCCACACATTATGGTAACAAATAT
>ENA-OPTB01000634-OPTB01000634.1-human-gut-metagenome-genome-assembly--contig:-NODE-634-length-33047-cov-5.436712_pt1 | contig 33047 bp, 30 predicted proteins | sample MGYA00241810_ERZ501911 | MGnify/ENA primary metagenome ERZ501911 (study PRJEB25962, sample SAMEA2042304) | human gut metagenome | biome: human gut; feature: human-associated habitat; material: faeces... | reverse complement strand
ATGGGACAGGGGAAGGCGTAGCACACTCTAAACGCTGGTATGTAGCTTTGGTTCGTATGCATCACGAAAAGAAGGTTGCAGAGCGTTTGGATAGAATGGGGATTGAGAATTTTGTTCCTGTCCAACAAGAAATTCATCAATGGAGTGACCGCCGTAAGATGGTCGAGTCAGTCCTGCTCCCAATGATGGTTTTTGTTCATGTTGATCCGAAAGAGCGCATGGAAGTCTTGAGCTTTTCTACAGTGAGCCGCTATATGGTGATGCGTGGTGAGAGTACACCGGCGGTGATTCCTGATGATCAGATGGCTCGTTTCCGTTTTATGCTTGATTATTCCGAAGAAGCAATCTGTATGAACAGTTCTCCTTTGGCACGTGGTGAAAAAGTCCGTGTTGTCAAAGGCCCTTTGACCGGACTTGTCGGTGAGCTTGTCAATGTTGACGGTAAAAGTAAGATTGCCGTACGTCTGAATATGCTTGGTTGTGCTTGTGTTGATATGCCTATTGGTTATGTAGAGGCAATCAGCGAGAAAAACTAAGTCCCCCTCTCTTTTATTTTATCCTCAATTTGTAATGAATATGAAAAGCTGTAGAGTTCCTTTTCTTTTTGTGCTTTTAGCATGTGTCTTGGGTGGGATGACTTCTTGTGTGTCGTCTAAAAAAATGCTTTATCTGCAAGGTGCTGATAAACTGCATGAGAATCCACAGAAAATAGAAAGTAATTATGAATTGCGTATCAAACCGGACGACCAGCTTCTGATTACGATTAATAGTAAAGCTCCGGAATTATTAACTCCCTTTGCGAACAGTCAGGTATTAGGTTCAAGTTCATCTACGAATGTACAGGAAACAACAGGGCTTTTAGTCAGCCAGAGTGGTAAAATAGAAATTCCTGTTTTGGGTGAGATGCAGGCAGCGGGGTTGACACGTCAGGAGTTGGCGGATGCGATTAAAAACAAACTTATCGAAGGTGAGTATATCAAGGATCCTACTGTATTGGTACGCTTCAAGGGGGCAAAAATAGTAGTGCTTGGTGAAGTGGGCAGTCCCGGAGTAAAAGACTTGCCCGGTGAACGTGTTACCATACTCGAAGCTATCGGATTGGCAGGTGATTTACCGCCGACAGCCCATCGGGAGAATATTCTGGTTATTCGGGAGGAAAATGGTGAACGTAAGAGTTATAGCGTCAATCTTACTTCTGGAGAAGATATCCTGAACTCACCGGTTTTTTATCTTCAGCAGAATGATGTGGTCTATGTGGAACCCAACAAGGCTATTAATGTGAAAGGAAGCTCCGCACTTACCTACCTGTCTGCCGGTAGTAGTATTATCGGCGTATTAGCTTCTATATTATCATTAGTATTTATTCTTACGAAATAATAAGATGGAATATACACAGGAAAATAATGAGAAAACAGTCAAGGAAAGCGGATTCAATATTAATTTGCGTGATATTGTAGAATTGATCATTGCTAAATGGTACTGGTTTGCCCTTTCAGTATTTATTTGTGTAAGTGCAGCTTATCTATATACCCGTACCTTAGTCCCTGTTTATCAGCGTCAGGCTGTAATGCTGGTAAAGACGGGAGGAAAGAATGCAAATTCCGACATTTCGGCTATGCTGGAGTTGCAAGGTGGAATTACCGGTAGTGGCGTTGAAAATGAAATGTTCATACTCCGTTCCCATCAACTGGTACGAGAGGTTGTCAATCGGCTGCATTTGGATGTGTCATATGAGAAAGAAGGCTTTTTCCGTAATACATCTTTATATGCGGAATCTCCGGTTGAAGTGAATTTCATAGATCCGTATCATGACTATTACCGTACGAAGGTGACTCCATTGGACGTAAAGAATTACACCATCTTAGGTGAAAAGTATGCTTATGGGGATACTATTCAGACAGAAGCGGGAAGAATAGTTGTGAATTTGAAACCGGAAAATTTAAGCGTTTATATAGGCAAGCCTGTTTCGGTAACGCGAATCAGCCCCGAAACGGCGGCAGCTATATATAAAGGAGGCATCTCGACTTCACTTGCGGGCAAAGGTACTACTATGGTACAGATTACTTGTACCGGAGATAATGTATCTCGTGCCGATGCGATCTTGAATGCTTTGATTAATGTTTATAATGAAACCATCATTGAGGACAAGAACCGTATAGCGGTAAATACTGCCAAGTTTATAGACGAACGTATTGCGGTAATCGGTAAAGAATTGGGCGATGTAGAAGAAGAACTGACAGACTTCAAGCAGCGTAACCGGATTATAGGCTCGGAAGGGAACGGGACACAATTTCTTGCGGAAAGTAGCCGGATGAAGACAGAAAATCTTCAGATGGAAACGGAATTGTCCATTGCCCAATCCATTAAAAGCTATTTATTGGATGCTACCCGAAACAATCAGTTAATACCTAACGTATCCGGTGTCGGAGACGCAAGCGTCCAAAGTCAGATAACCGCATACAATGAACTGATGCTTCAACGCAACCATTTGCTGGCTGAATCCGGCGCAAAGAATCCTGTTGTACAAACAGCAGATAAGAATCTGGCAGAGATGCGTACGGTAATTTCCGGTTCTATGGATAACTATATCAAGAATCTTCGTCTGCGACTGGAAAAGACTCGTGCGGTAGAACGTCAAATCAACTCTGAGATTCAGGCTGTCCCTAAACAGGAGAAGATGGCATTAAGCATTATCCGTCAGCAATCCATCAAAGAAGCGTTATATACTTTCCTGTTAAACAAGCGTGAAGAAAATGCACTGCAACTGGCAGTAACGGAAGCGAATATTCGTGTGGTGGAGTCTCCGTTCGGCTCCAATGCACCTATCGCGCCTCATTCTACAACTTTTCTGTTGGCGGCTTTAGTTGTAGGACTGGCTATCCCGTTGGGAATCCAGATATTAACTATGTTGTGGAATACGTCCGTCCGCGGTAGAAAGGATATTGAAGATTATACCACTATTCCGCTTTTGGGTGAGATTCCTTCCCGTAAAGAAGACATGGCAGACGATGCTATCGTGGTAGACGATAAGAAGAATGATCTTATTTCCGAATCGTTCCGTCTGCTTCGTGCCAATATAAACTTTGTAGCGAAAGATGCGCGTGTTCTAATGTTCACTTCTACCATGCCGGGAGAAGGAAAGTCGTTTGTATCCCGCAATTTGGCAGTGGCAATCGCTATTGCCGGAAAAAAAGTGGTATTGGTTGATACTGATATGCGTAAGAGGACGCAAAGTAAATTGGCGGGAATTAAACATAAAGATGGGCTGAGTACATACCTGTCTGGACAACATAATGATGTTGACAGCATCTTGGATAAAGGACTGATTCATCCGTCTGTCGACTCCCTGTTTGTTGGTCCTATTCCGCCTAATCCTTCCGAACTATTGATGAATGAACGGTTGGAGAAATTAATAGAGGAACTGAAGAAACGTTATGACTATATCATATTGGATAATGTTCCGGCACAAGTTGTGGCAGATGCCGCCATTGTGAATCGTGTAGCAGAACTGACTTTATATGTCATTCGTGATGGACAACTTGACCGACGCTATCTTCCGGAATTGGAACGACTACACAAAGAAGGTAAGTTTAATCACTTGTGTATTATATTGAATGACAGCCATATTGAAAAGAAAAAGTATGGGTACGGTTACGGGTACGGTTACGGATATGGTTATGGCTACGGGTATGGTTATAAATATGAGGAATATAAATAATAGAGATGAAACAAAATTTGGAGAAATTTATCCGGTATATAAGCAGGACTTATTTTAGTTACTGGATAATATGGGGAATTGACTTAGTCATTTCGGTGACTTCCACCTGTTTCACTTATTGGTGGATACATTATCTTACGGGTACATTACTGAATGGTTGGGGAATGATTCAGGTCGGAGCTTTAGCGGTAGTTGCTACTACGATTGCTTCCTATCTGTTTCACACATACCGTAACACGGTTCGTTATTCTCAACTGCGTTGCTTATGGCCGCTCATCTGTAGCTCATTGTTTAAGATGGCATGTATAGGAATTGCTGTCTTTACCTTCTTGACTTCTGTCGGCTTATCGGCCAATCAGAAACTTATATTTATCTTGTTTGACGGAATGTTGACCGTCATCGCATTCGCTACGTTCCGAATGTTGATGGTTATCATCTACGAGGCCTTGATAGATATGATGAACAAGGAGAATATGCGTATCTTGATTTATGGAACGGACGATAAGAGCGTAGCTTTAAAGACTCGCTTGTTGCATAGCTCTCATTATAAAGTAGTAGGTTTTTATTGTTATGGTACTATCTATAAGCATCGTCGCTTGGCCGAATTACCTATTTATTATTTTACGAACGAGCAGACATTCCAGCAATTAGTTCATAAACGCCATATTCAAGGTGTCCTGTTTGCTCATAATGAGTCAACCCGTGCAGAAGAGACCCGTTTGCTTCAATACTGCAAGGATAACCATATAAAGACACTCATTGCTCCTTCTATCAGTGAGGCTGACGAAGACGGGAATTTTCACCAATGGGTACGTCCGGTAAAGATCGAAGACTTGTTGGGACGCCCTGAAATTAATATCAATATGGGTGAGGTCGCAGATGAATTCAGTGGAAAGGTGGTCATGGTTACAGGAGCTGCCGGTAGTATCGGTAGTGAACTTTGCCGTCAATTGGCGCAGATGAATATCAGTAAACTGGTTATGTTCGATTCAGCCGAGACTCCTTTGCATAATATTCGTCTTGAATGCGAGCGGAAATATCCTAACCTTGATTTTGTTCCGGTGATAGGAGATGTCCGTGTGATAGACCGTCTGCGTATGGTATTTGAAATTTATCATCCTCAAATCATTTTTCATGCAGCAGCCTATAAGCATGTTCCGCTTATGGAAGAAAATCCTTGTGAGGCTGTATTGGTGAATGTCACAGGTAGTCGTCAGGTAGCGGATATGGCAGTGAAGTATGGTGCGGAGAAGATGGTAATGGTTTCTACGGACAAGGCTGTTAATCCTACCAATGTGATGGGGTGTTCCAAACGGTTGGCGGAAATCTATGTGCAGAGTTTGAGTTATGCCATTAAAGAAGGTAAGATAGAGGGTAAAACCAAATTTATCACTACCCGTTTCGGCAATGTCCTAGGCAGTAATGGTTCGGTGATTCCCCGTTTTAAGGAACAAATAGAAAATGGCGGTCCCGTCACAGTGACACATCCTGATATCATACGCTATTTCATGACTATCCCCGAGGCGTGTCGCTTGGTGATGGAGGCCGCTACTATGGGGGAAGGAAATGAAATCTTTGTATTCGAGATGGGTAAACCAGTAAAGATTGTGGATTTGGCTACTCGTATGATAGAATTGGCAGGATATAAGCCGGGAGAGGATATTGAGATTCAATTTACAGGTCTTCGTCCGGGAGAGAAATTGTATGAGGAAGTGTTGAGTAATGAAGAGAATACGATTCCTACTCATCATAAGAAGATTAAGATAGCTAAAGTACGTCGATATGAGTATGGAGATATTGTAGAAACATACAATGAGTTTGAGAAATTGTCTCGTTCTGTGAAGATTTGGGAGACGGTGAAGTTGATGAAACGGACGGTGCCGGAGTTTAAGTCGAAGAATTCGAGGTTTGAAGAATTAGATCAGAAATAATGTTGTGTTAGAACTGGTAGTTGGCAATTGAAAGTCAACAGAGGGGGGCTTTTATATCTTAAAAAATGTCCATAGCAGAAAATAATAAACGTATAGCTAAAAATACACTTGCTCTTTATTTCCGTACATTCATTACTATGATTGTGGGGCTATATACCGGTCGTGTGATGTTGCAGGCGTTGGGAGTAGAGAACTATGGTATCAATGCTGTAGTGGGGGGTATCGTAGGTATGAGTTCGCTTATCACCGGCACCATGTCAGCAGCTATTAGCCGTTATATTACATATGCATTGGGTAAGAAGGAGGACGGACAGTTGAAGAGTATGTTGTCCACTTCTATCAATGCGCAGATTGTAATGGCTATGATTGTTGCATTGGTCTTGGAAATTGCTGGTGTATGGTTTCTTAATAATGAGGCCAATATACCGGAGGGACGCATGGAAGCTGCAAACTGGGTGTTACAATGTTCTATTGTCACCTTAATGATTTCACTTATCAGTTCTCCCTTTAATGCATTGATAATCGCCCACGAACGAATGGCAATCTATGCATATATGAGTGTTGTGGATGTTACGCTGAAACTTGCTATATGCTTTGTTATTATGGCGTATGGCGGTGACAGGCTTGTGTTGCTTGTAGTTTTACAAGTAGTAGTAGCTTTGAGTATGAGTATATTTTACGGTTGGTATTGCGGTAGAAATTTTGAAGATGCACATTACAGCCCCCGAATATTAGATAAAAGTTTAATGAAGGAACTCACCATGTTCAGTGGCTGGAATCTGATAAATAATGGTGCATATGTTTTTGCCACTCAGGGTGTGAATATGCTTGTGAATGTGTTTTTTGGTGTTGTTTATAACGCTTCCCGGTCAATAGCCATGACTGTAAATGGTGCTGTTCAAGGTTTTGTGAGTAATTTTACTGTTGCGTTTTCACCACAGATAACCAAAAGTTATGCTTCCGGTGATGCTGTATATGCAGTTCATTTGGCAAATAGAGGAACCAAGTTTGCATGGTTGATGATGTATGTTTTTATAGTACCTGTCTGTATGGAAGCCGAAACTCTCTTGCGACTTTGGCTTGGTGAAGTTCCGGAACTTGCACCTTTGTTTTTGCGTTTTGCCATGTTTGAGTCACTTGCCGTATCTTCGGGGCAGAACCTTTTCAAATTGATACAAGCGGATGGACATATTAAGAATTATACGATACGTGCCGCTATTACTGCCGGTTTGATATTTCCTTTGGTGTGGTTGGCGTTTTATGTTGGAGCTCCTGTTTGGACGGCTTACCTTATTTTTATTATAGATTTCTTGTTGCTCAATATTGTTCGTTTTTATGTCCTCAGGCGTTTAATGCCATTTTCCGTACGTCTTTTTCTAAAAGAGTGTATTATTCCTTGTATGATAGTATCTATAACTTCGTTTATATTACCTGTCATAGTAGCATATTACATGGAAGAAGGCATTATACGTTTTTTTGTGAATGGAACGATTTCTGTTCTTTGGACGTTTACGTGTTGTGTGCTATTTGGGCTTACTAAGAGTGAGCGTGCATTTTTCGGAGATAAAGCATATTCTGTGCTAAAGAAAATAACATGTTGCAAATAACGGATAAAAGTAAATGTTGCGGTTGTAATGCTTGTGTGCAGCGTTGTCCCAAGCAATGCATAGTGATGTATAAGGATAGGGAGGGTTTCCTTTATCCGGTGATAGATACTGCTGTATGTATTGATTGCGGACTTTGCGAGAAGGTGTGTCCGGTGCTGAACCAGAATAATGCGAGGAAGCCTCTTCAAGTGTTTGCGGCAAAAAATAAAAATGAGATTCAGCGTTTGCATAGTTCCTCGGGAGGGATTTTCATTCTTCTTGCAGAGCAAACAATTCAAAATGGTGGTGTTGTCTTTGGTGCTCGGTTTGATCAGAATTGGGAAGTTGAACATTGTTATGCAGAAACGATAGAAGAACTTCAGCCGTTGATGCGTAGCAAATATGTGCAGAGCCGAATTGCTAATACCTACAAGGAGGTAGAGGCTTTTTTGAGACATGGTAGGCGGGTTTTGTTTGTAGGAACTTCTTGCCAAATAGCCGGATTGCATAAATTTCTAAGAAAGGATTATGACAACTTGCTTACGGTTGATTTTATTTGTCATGGTGTACCCAGTCCGGGTGTGTGGTATAAATATTTAGAAGAAATAATAAGAGATAAATCCTCGCGAAGCGAGGTCACTGGAAAAAATACGGTTTTGCCTTTTTCTCTAAAATCTGTGCCTGTGATAACAGGTATAAATTTTAGAGAAAAGCAACTTGGTGGTTATCACTGGAAAAAATTCGGTTTTGTTGTCCACGGAAAATCGCCCTCTGAGGGCGATCAAAATTCGGTTTTGTTGTCCACAGTATTTAATGAGAATGACTTTATGAGGGGATTTCTTTCTAATTTGATTTTACGTCCCTCTTGTTATTCATGTCCTGCTAAGGATGGAAAAAGCGGAAGCGATTTGACCATTGCTGATTTTTGGGGAGTAGAAAATTTGTATCCGGAGTTTGATGATGATAAAGGTGTTGGAGTTGTCTTTGTACATACGGAAAAGGGAAAAAGTATTTTTTCTTCAATAGAAGTAGAATATATAGAAGTGCAATATGATGAAGCTGTAAGAACTAATTCTTCATATTATAAATCTGTATCCGTTCCTGTTGGTCGTATTAAGTTTTGGAAGAATTTTTATAAAGGAAAAACAATATCCAAATCATTGAAAAAGGCTATGTTGCCATCATTTTCCATGCAGATGAAAATTAAGATAAAGTCAATTTTGAAGAATTATATAAAGAGATAATGAAAATTGCAATATTAACTCAACCATTACATATCAATTACGGAGGTATATTACAAGCATTCGCGGTGCAGAAGATATTAAAAGATATGGGGCATGAGGTGATAACTTTGGATATACCTTGGAAAGATGCGGAGAGTAAGATTTCTCTCTATGTTCGGATTCGACTTTTCATTGTTACACTGTTGCTTTTTCTTTTAAATAGATTAAAAGCACAAGACATAGTATGGCCATATAATACAAGAAAGCGTAATAGGAAGCTCATTAATTATTCAATGCGTTCCTTTATCAATCGAATTATTAATTTGTCACCTGTATTAGATACAGAAAGCAGTCTTAAGAGGTATATAAAGGAAAAGAATATTGATGTATGTGTTGTTGGTAGCGACCAAGTGTGGCGACCGATGTATAGCCCTAATATTAATTGGTATTTTTTGAATTTTCTTCCGGATGATGCAAACATCAAGCGTATTGCACTTTCTGCCAGTTTTGGAACAAGTGATTGGGAATTTTCAGAAGAGTTGACAGATTATTTGAGACTGTTTGCTAAAAAATTTGATGCAATATCAGTTCGTGAAATATCTGGAGTGGATTTGTGCCAAAAATATTTAAATGTTCAAGCGATACAGGTGATTGATCCTACTATGATGCTTGCTCCTAAAGATTATGCAGAATTAGTAAATATGGACAAATACAATACTTATAGAATGAAAGGGGAGATGTTTTCGTATGTGTTAGATGAAAATAAAGAGAAACAAATGCTTATAGACTGTGTTTCGGAAATACTACAACTTTCTGTTCAGACTCTTAAAATTGAAAATCATAAGTATGGTCCGTATGCGAGTAGAAAAAAAGTGTTAGAAAGTATTCCTGCGCCTATATCTCAATGGTTACGTGGGTTTCAAGAAGCAGAGTTTGTAGTGACGGATTCTTTTCATGGTACTGTGTTTTCTATTTTACATCATCGACCATTCGTTGTTATTGCCAATAAAACAAGAGGACTTGCACGCATTGAAACACTTTTAAATACTTTTGATTTGAAGGATAGACTGATAGGAACTACAATAAATTGTAATAGAGAATGGCTATTAAGTGGTATTCAGTGGAATAATGTGGATGTTATTTTGAGGGAAAAGCGTGAATTATTCAAGAGGTTTATAGATACTGCACTAAAAAACTAATTTTGATATTATTCAATATATGCCGAAGGTTAGTGTTATAATACCTATATGGGGTGTGGAGCAATGCATAGAAAAATGTGCGCGTAGTCTTTTTGAACAGACACTTGATGACTTAGAGTTTATATTCATAAATGATTGTACTTTAGATAAATCAATGAATATATTACAGCAGGTCATAGAGGAATATCCACAACGTAATAAACAAGTAGTCATACTACATAATGAACAGAACTTAGGGCAGAGTAAAACGCGAAAAAGGGGCATTAATACTGCTACAGGAGATTATGTAATACATTGTGACTCTGATGATTGGGTAGAGAATAATTGGCTGGAAGTTCTTTACGAAAAGGCTATTTCAGTTAATGCTGACGTTGTATGGTGTGACTTTACGAGATGTTATGATGATGGTAGATGTGTATATTTTGCTAATACGGCAGAACCAACGATTGAGGATTCATTATTGAAACTAATTACGGGGCCAAAATGGGGGACTTTATGGAGTCATCTTGTAAAGCGTGAGATTGTGCAAAGCCCACAAATAGTGTGGCCTACATGGAATTACTGTGAAGATTTGGCTTTGGTTTTTCAGTATATTGCATTATCCCGTAATATTGACTATGTAAATAGTTCTTTCTATAATTATAGGTATAACACTCTAAGTATTTGTAATGCTATAGAACGTGAAAAGAAAATTGCCAATATAAGTGGAGCTATTAATGCAATATTAACCGAACTTGAAATTTGTAAAAAAGTGGGTTTATATAATAAATTTCTTCCATATTGCCGCACAGAAATTTTTAAGGCTCGGGCTCGAGTGTTTTCTATTATTGACAATGATTACGAGGCATGTAAATTGTGGCGTAGTTTTAATGATGGATTGACCTTTTGTGATATATGGAAGTCAACTATGAGTATTAAAGACAAATTGCTTTTTTCTTCTATAAGTTTGTATATATATCCTTTTTATCATAAAATAATACGTAGTTAACATGTCACAGCGTATAGGTTATCTTGATATTGCTAAACTTATAGGATTATTTTTGGTTTGTTTCTGTCATATACCAGTATCGACAGGAGAATTTCATATATGGGTATATTCCTTTCATATGCCGTTGTTTTTCTTGCTGAGCGGAATGTTTTTCAGACCTGAGAATTTCTCGATGAAAAGAACTGCCATACAATTATTAGTACCTTTTATTCTATTCAATGTATTGGCTATCTTAATATCCTTTTGCGTTAATTGGATATTCTACAGAACATTGCAGTTCACAAATTTGCACCCTATGAAATGGTTCACGAGTGGTTATGCAATAGGACCAAGTTGGTTTTTATTATCACTGTTTTGTATTAGAGTATTTTGTTCGTATGCCTATAAATATGGGAAAATACGTACTTTGCTGATTGCAATCATTGTGTTGATAGTTGCGTTTGTTTTTACTGAGAATTGCAATGTATGGAATATATTGAACTTAGGTTCTTCTGTTTTGGGATTGCCTTTTTATTTGATAGGATATATAGCTAAAGAGTATATTTTAAAGTATATAAACTATGGATGTATTTGGATTACAGTTCTTATGACTATTGTAAGTTGCTTGGCTATACTTAACGGGCAAGTAGGTATACATGAACATTCGTATGGTAATAATATGATAGCTTTCTTGTTTTTCGGTTTGATGGGTACAGCAGTGTTGGTACGTCTGTCACAATACATCCGTATCCCTCATAAAATTCTCGATACCTTTATGCAAGGTGCGCTATTTTACCTCTGTATGCACACTTTGATGTTTGAGTATATGCTTCTTATATGGAATAAAGCCACAGGTGATTTTTCGGGAAATACGTTACCTGAGAAGATTATTGTAACCATTCTTACCTTCGTGGTTTCATATCCTATTATTCGATTTATGTTGAAATATACTCCGATATTTTTAGGCAAACAATCAAAAAAATGAATATGCTGTTTAGAATCAAACGCCGTTTGTATTGGGAATGGCACAAATGGACCGATAAAATATATCGCAGGATAGTTACCCCGCCTTTTGTAATGTCGTATCAGGATTGTGTTGCTTACATCCTTAGTCATCGTGCATCTATCACTCGTTTTGGTGATGGAGAATTGGGAGTGATTTATGGTCATACGTTGGGATTTCAAGAAAGAAATGAGAAATTAAGCACAAAGTTACGACAGGTATTGGAGTCGGATGTAGAAAATTTGCTTATTTGTCTTCCTGATACTTTTCAGAATCTGGAGCGGTATAATCAAGTTGAACAAGACTTTTGGAATGCTCATCATTATTTTAACCGTAGACGTTGGCTTAAAAGTTTGAAGTCGGGTAAATGTTATGGCAATACATTTTTGTCACGTTTTTATAGTATGGAGTTTGACAAGGCTCTATCAGCTCATCGCATAACTCTTCTTAAACAACTCTGGAATAATAGGGATATAATCTTTGTTGAGGGGCGAGATACAAAGATGGGGGTAGGTAATGATTTGTTTGACAATGTCCAATCTATCCGCCGAGTGTTGTGTCCTTCAAAAGATGCCTTTGAAAAGTATGACGATATTATTGCCAAGGTTTTAGAAATACCCCGTAACGAAAATAATTTGTTTATCCTTGCTCTTGGCCCTACAGCGACAGTTATGGCTGCAGATTTACACAAGGCAGGTTTACAAGTGTTGGATATGGGGCATATGGATATAGAATATGAATGGTATCGCATGGGGGTAACTCAAAAAGTGCCCGTCACCGGCAAATTTTCTAATGAGGCGGCGATACTTGGTCTTGCAGACAGTGCTGTTGTGGGCGAATTGAAAGACGATATATATCAGAAACAAATTATTATAGATCTGTCTAAATAATGGTATCAATAATTATACCTATCTATAACCCCGGTGACAAGCTTCGTGTGTGTCTTGATAGTATTAAATCGCAGACCTATCACGATATTGAGGTATTGATGGTGAATGATGGCAGCAAGGATAGTAGCGCATTAATATGCAAGGAATTCGCAAAAGAAGATGAACGTTTTGTCTACATAGAACAGGAAAATGCGGGTGTATCAATGGCGCGTAACAAAGGTATTGTACATTCGCATGGCGATTATATTTGTTTTGTAGATTCCGATGATAGTGTAGAATCTTGTTATGTGGAATGTATGGTGAAGACTATGGAGGAAACGCATGTTGATATTGTATTGCAGGGATTGAACAATCTTTATGATGGTAGATTGGGAGATAAGAAAGTATTTCCTAATCTGATAGTAAAAGTCGGTGAACTTGACGATAAGATGTTTGAAGAGTTGTTTTATTTCTGTGGTCCATATTGTAAACTTTTCCGTGCTGATTATATTCATAATAATAAAATAGAGTTTCCACCAAACATAGCTTATGGTGAAGATTTTGTTTTTTATGTGAAGTATCTGTATTTGTGCAGAAGTATCTCTTTTCTTTCCAATACTTTTTATAATTATTCTGTGGCGGTAACCGGTTCACTCTCGTCTGTGAGACTGCACCCCGACAAATTTTGGGTTAATCAGGTTAATAGGCGTGGTGAGTATAAGAAACTTCGTAAACAGTATGGCATAGAGCAGCTTTTCTATCCAACTGAGAATAAAATAAAATTGGTGGCTTTACGTGGATTGCTTAGTAGTATCAAACATGCACAGGCAAGTCTGAAAGAATATTTGAATATTGTTGTTTATGACAAGGATTTTGGATTTTCTGATATTCTTCCATTAAACATATTTGACAAGCTCCTTTTATTCTTGATGAAGTCCAATAATTATATCAGTCGTTTTATTCTAAAAACAATTATCAAATGAAAATAGGAATATTTACACTTCATAGTAACACAAACTTTGGTGGTGGATTGCAGCAAATTGCACTTTTTGAGATACTAAAGACCATGGGGCATGATCCACAAGTAGTTTGCGTTCGTAACGATGTACCTCAATCTACTTTTCGTAGGATATTAGGGGTGTTATCATCTTATAGTTTCTCTAGCTCAATTCGTGAACTAAAATCGAGATGTTTGCAGAAAAAAGTTCCTCAGATAGATAATTTAGAATTGTATAAGCGTTGTGATGCGTTTAATCATGAAAATTTGAATTATACACCAAAATTTGGTATGGTCGAATTGCCCAAGTATTGCAAACAATATGATGCTATTATTGTTGGCAGCGATCAAGTCTGGACCGATGTTTATTCTAATGTACATCCTTGTTTTTGCGATGGTATTGGCGATTTTAAGGGGTTAAGAATAGCTTATGCTGCTTGTTCGGCACACAACAGAGTTCCATTTTATAACCGCAAACACATAAGACAGTCTCTGGATAAGTTTACTGCAATTTCTGTTCGCGATACAACAACGGCTTGTCTTGTAGAAAGCGTAGGGTGCAGCAAACCTGTGATAGTGGCTGATCCAACGTTGCTTTATGATTTTGAGAAATATATTAAGCCTGTAACTATTAAGAAACCGTATATTTTTGCCTATGTTTTAGGTGATAAACCTGCGGAATGGCATGCAAAGAACATAGAGTACATATGCAAAACAGTTGGCAATATTAAGGTTATAGCACTTACCACAGAATTAAATGAGAATTATCCTTGGGCTGACGAGGTGCTGACTGGCGAACTTGCTGTTGATTGGATGAATCTTTTACGTAATTCACAATTTGTATATACAAATAGTTTTCATGCCGTTATTTTCTCATTGAAATTTCACAAAGAATTTGTTGCTTATTATGGTGACCTTGTACGTTCAAGTCGCATGATTAGTTTAATAACTCAATTTGGTTTGGCTAGTAGAATCGTGAGAGAACCAATAGAGGTAGATTATACGACATCTGTAGATTTTTCAGAGATCGATCTTTCTATATCGGAGCTCAGGAATAAGTCAATGGAGTTTTTATCCAACAGTTTAATAAATAAGTCTTAAATGTTATGTTGCCAATTGATGGTTTTAAAGTTCGCATCGTTGAGATGGATTCATTTTCATTTGACATTACAAGAGGTAGAGAGATTCTTAGATTGGATGGCTGTGACCATCCTTCATTATTAGGTTTTAATCTCATAGAAGCAGATCCATTCCTCTTCGTGTATAATGAAAAATTATTTCTATTTTACGAGAGTATGAAATATGGCGGAAGAGGAGTGATAAATATGATTAGTACAACAAACTTGAAAGATTGGACTAAACCGATTACTGTACTTAAAGAAAAATGTCATTTGTCTTATCCATTTGTATTCTTTAATGAAAAAACGAATGAGATTTTTATGATTCCGGAAACATGTCAGTTAAAGGAAATAAGATTGTACAAGGGTGCTAATGAAGACTTGACCGATTTTCGGTATTACAAAACTATAATGAGGGATAACGTGGTTAGTACTCAAATATCTTTCTCTGATAGTTCTGTATTTATAAAAGATGGTGTGTACTATCTGCATACTACTAGACAAATAGAAAATAATAATGTATTGGAACTATATGTGTCGTCAAATATTGATGGTCCATACTGTCGGCATCCATCGTCTCCAATATTAAAGGATTTGAAGTTTGGTCGTAATGGGGGGGCATTGATGACAATTAATGATAAAATATATCGTCCTGCACAAAACTGTGCTGTTGGATATGGTGGAGATTTAGGTATATTTGAAGTGAATGAAATATCGAATAGTAATTATATGGAAACGATATTGTCAGATAATGTGTTACTAGGAAAAAGTGCATATTATAAGAATGGTGGTCATCATTTCCAATGTGTTAAGTTTGCTGGTAAATACATAATATCTACAGATGCCAAGGTTCAGAATAAATATGTGGCAAATAGAATATTTGATAAAATAAAGATTTTGCTAAGAATATATTAATATATGAGGGCTATTATTAACCACCTGTTCATACTTCTTGTTGGTGACCATTTTAATCCGCTAGGAATGGTTCGTAGTTTAGGAGAAGAACATATAAATCCAATTGTGGTATTGGTTGGAGAGGATTCGTATCTCGTACAATCCTCAAAATACATTAGAAGATTACACAAAGTTCATTCAGCTCAAGAAGGTCTTGAACTCATAATTAAGGAATATTCTAAAAGCTCATACAAGCCTTTTATATTAACTGGTAGCGATGATATTATAGCTGTAATTGATAGAAACTATGATAGGCTTTGTCGTGATTTTTTCTTTTTTAATGCAGGCGGGCAAGGGCGTGTGAATAAATTACTATCCAAGAAAGAACAAAATAATTTGGCAAAACAATGTGGTTTCAACGTTCCTGCTTATGAAGAAGTAAATCTTGGAGACTATCCTAAAGAGGTTACTTATCCTTTAATTACTAAAGCAGTAGATTCTACAATTAATAATTGGAAAAGTCAAGTATATATATGTCGCAATGAGGATGAATTGTTAGAGGCGTATTCTCATTTAAAATCAGAAAAAATTCTGTTGCAACAGTATATTGAGAAGAAAAATGAAACGGGTTTTGATGCTTTCAGCATAAATGAAGGACGTGATACTTATTTGCCTTTACAATTGACTTATTTTACTACAACGGAAACAAGTTTTGGAAATGCTATTTATTTCTTTGAGCCTCATGATAAAGAGTTATTGGAGAAGATTAATCGAATTATGATGATGACAAAATTCTCAGGAATTTTTTCAATAGACTTTCTTGAAGGAAAAGATGGTAGACTGTATTTTTTGGAAATCAATTTTAGAAATTCTGCCTGGAGTTACCCTTCTACAAAAGCAGGTGTTAATTTACTTGTTTTATGGGCCGAATCAACGCTCATGCAATCCTTGAAAATTAGTGATGTAATAATAAAGAAGTTGCCATTTTCTGCTATTGTTGAGATTCCTGAATTCTTGTCAGGGCTAAAAAAAGGAATAGGTTCTGCTGTTAAGACATATAAACTTATTCATAATAGTGATTGCTTGGTTTTTTGGAATAAAAATGATAACAAACCATTTTGGAAAGAGGTATTTCATACTGTAGGGTATTTGATAAAGAGAATGATACATAGGCTCTGTTTTTTTAGAATCCTTTTGTAAACTATTTTTTTTGTACTAAATTTATAATCGCCAATAATTAGTTATAATAATGAACAGGAAGAAATTTTTATTTCTATACGGTCCTATGAATGGTGGCGGAGCAGAGCGGGTGCTACTCGATATAATGTGTAACTTTGATTATACAAAGAATGAAGTACATCTTTGCCAGTTCTGTGGTGGTGGAACGCTTGTGGATGAGGTACCAGCAAAAGTTGTGAAGCATGAACTGTGGTCTGGCTATACGTTGGGTTATAAATTGGCTTATCGTGCATCGTTGAAATTTGGTTGGCATGGATTTTTACGTCATCAATTTCATAAAATAATGGATGCCTACGGAAATTTCGATGTTGTTATCAGTTTTCTTGAAGGTATGCCTTTGCGCATTCACTACCTGTTGGATATAAAGAAGGGGAAACAGGTGACATGGGTGCATTGCGATTTGTTACGTTTTCCATATACTGATAGTCAATTTCGCGTTGGTGAGCAATTGGCTGCGTACAATAGCATGAATGCTGTGGTGTGTGTGGCACAAGATACCGAACGTGCATTCAAAGAACGATTTCCACAATGTACTACACAAACTCAAGTGATATATAATCCCATCGATATTGCCAAAGTGGAACGGATGGGGAATGAAAAAAATGTTGATAACAAGCGTTTTACAATTGTTATGACTGGTAGGCTAACCCCCCCAAAAAAAACAGAGCGCTTTGTGCTGTTGGCAAAACGTTTCAAAGATATAGGGCGTAGTGATATTCTGTTCCAATGGATAGGTGATGGCGAACTGCGCAGTACAATGGAACAGCAGATTCATGACCTTGAAGTAGAGGATATGGTGCAGATATTGGGATTTAAACGGAATCCTTTTCCTTATGTGAAATCTGCTGATATGATGTTCTGTTGTTCTGGTTATGAAGGCTTCTGCTTGGCTATCTGTGAGGCGATGGTACTTGGTGTGCCGGTGGTAAGTACTAAAACGTCAGGTCCGATAGAAATTATAGACAATGACAAATATGGAATATTATGTGACCACGATGAAGAGTCCATGTTCAACGCTGTGCTTACGATGGTAAACGATGCAGACTTGCGTAGACATTATGCTATGGTCGGTAAAGAACGTGTCAAGAAATATGCTGCTGAAGAATGCATGAAGCAGATCTATTTATTGTAATTTGGCATGAAAAAACGAATATTATTCCTTATAAGTAATCTTGAGAGCGGTGGAGTGAGTAAAAGCATGGTGAGTTTGCTCAATACCATTGACAGACAGAAGTATGATGTGGCATTGTGGATAGCATCTCCTCACGGTGTGTTTTTCGCACAAGTACCTAAGGATGTGAAAGTGATTTCCGATAAGCGGATTACAGCACTCATGCAAGGTTTTAACGGGGTTGTCGGCTTGTTAAGACAAGGGTGTTTATTGAGGGCATCCGGTAGTTTGCTTCGCATGGGGGTGTCTAAAGTATCCAAATCATGGGCGGGGCTTCTCCTGGCACGGTTGATGCCTGGCATTGATAAAAGTGAGTATGATTTGATTGTAGATTATAATGGTCAGCAACAGTTATACTATATGGTCAATAAACTGAGAGGAAAGAAAAAAGTTACTTTTTTCCATAGCGACTATTCGCAATGGCCCTATTACTTCATGGCAGATAAAAAATATTTTCCTAAAGTTGATGCGATATTTACTATTTCCCAACATTGTGTGGAGGTGCTGAAAGAGCGGTTTCCTGAACAGGACGATAAGATACATCTGATGGAGAATATCACTTCGCCATTACTTATAAACAAACTGGCAGAAGAATCGTTCGAGAATCCGTGGCCTGCCGGAAGTGTAAAGTTGATAACAGTGGGGCATGTAGTGGATACCAAAGGTTCTCATTGGGCTATTGAAGCGGCGTATATCCTCAAAGAACGTGGAATAAATATACATTGGGTTTTTGTCGGTTCTGTCAGTAATGCTCTTCGATATAATAAAATGATAGAACAATGGAGTCTGCAAGATACTATTACATTTGCCGGAATTACTCCAAATCCATATCCTTATATCAAGTCGGCTGATATATTTGTGCATCCTTCGCAGTTTGAAGGTAAAAGTATCGCTCTTGACGAAGCAAAACTCTTGTGCAAGCCGGTGGTTGTCACAAACTTCTCTACTGTCCACGACCAGTTTAAGGACAAGGTAAATGCTACTATCTGTGAGATGAATCCTGTCGCTATTGCCAATGCTATTGAGACCTTGATTAAGGACAAGGCTTTGTGCGAAAAATACGTTAGTTGTTTGAAAACGCATCAAACAGATAATACATCAGAAATAAGTAAGATTTACGAACTGGTTGATTAATAATGTTTTCATTATATACACTTGACATGTTGGCTCATGTAACTTTTTTTATTGCGCTTGTATATAGCTTACAAATACGTTCAGGATCGGCAGCGATAAGAAGTAACACTAAGGGGGAGGCGTTTATCTTTGCTGTGTTTGTGGCATTTATGCTTGGACTGTATGACATAGGGTATGGATATAGTGCCGATCGTGAGAGATATGCATATTCTTTTATGCGATATGTGAATTATGATGTAAGCTGGGAAGAGATATTGGCAGAAGGTGAGTGGATGTTTCAGGGTTATCAAAAAGTAACAAGTTTCTTAGGAGAACCACAGTATTGGTTTGTACTAACGGCGTTAATTTATGTATTCAATAATTATATTGTAGCCAAGAGAGTAGCCCCGAAAAGTGTTTTTTTGCTGTTGTTGGCAATGCTTGGAGCTTTTTGTTTTAGAGGATATGGTGTTAATACAATTCGTGCGGGGTTGGCTCTTTCTTTTGTCTTGGTCGGATTGACATATTATAGAAATATTTGGAAAGTTCTTGTATTCTTTTTCATTGCTTACAACATTCATCACTCGACAGTTATTCCAATTGCCGCATTTTTGGTGGCAAGATACTATAATAGACCTAAGTTCTTTTATTATTTCTGGTTCCTATGTATAGTATTAAGTGCAGCTATGGGAGGATTCTTCACAGGTCTTTTTTCGTCATGGGGGAATGAATTTGATTCGCGTACGAGCTATTTGACAGCTGTTGAAACTCATTACAATGTAGGTTTTAGAATCGATTTTGTTTTATATAGCTGCTTGCCTATTATTATAGGATATATCTATCAAAACAGGCTACATTATAAAAATGAATTTTATTCATTGATTCATAGTACATATATCATAGCCAATGCCTTTTGGGTTTTGGTGATTCGCGCCAATTTCTCTGACCGATTCGCATATCTTTCTTGGTTTATGTATGCATTGGTTATGATGTATCCATTGTTGGAAAATCCTGAACATTTTAAAAATGTACAGGATAAGGTCTTTTGGACTTTGTTGGGAATAAATTTATTTACCTATTTTATGTTTTGGCAATGATAACAGTTTTTACTCCTACGTACAACAGAGCACATTTGTTGCAAAGACTCTATAATAGTCTTTGTAAGCAAACTGTACTTAAATCCGGATGGGACCACCCTTTTGAATGGGTGGTGGTAGATGACGGTTCGACCGATAATACGGAAGAACTGATGCAGGTAATTATTGCAGAACGGAAGATACCGATAAGCTATGTGAAAAAGTCCAATGGTGGAAAACATACGGCAATAAATAGAGGGGTTAAGGAAGCTAAAGGCGATTTGTTTTGGATTTTGGACAGTGATGACAGTCTGCCCGCTAATGCCATTGAGATGGTGCTGAGATATTTTCCTCAAATGAAAAATGTTGCCGCAGGTGGTGTTTGCGGCTATATGGCACATCATAATGGTGAGATTATAGGAAATCCGGTTGTGGCAGAACCCAAGGTGGTGTCATCCATAGAGATGCGCTATAAGCTGGGAATAGCAGGTGATATGATGGAGGTGTTTCTGACATCGGCCTTACGTGAGTTTCCTTTTCCTGAGATAGAGGGTGAACGATTTTGTCCGGAGGTGTTGGTATGGTATCGCATAGCACGAAAGTACAAATTGCTTCTGGTACCTGATATTATTTATTATAGAGACTACCTTGATGGAGGGTTGACAGACAATATCATAAAAATTCGTATGAAGAGTCCTGTCGGTTCTATGTTGACATACTCGGAATTGTTTGACCTTAATGTGTCATTGAAACACAAGCTGCGTAATGCAATTAACTATTGGCGATTTGCATTCTGTACAAAAAAAAGAAATGTAAAAATTGCATCATGGGGCAATTTAATTGCTCCATTGGGGTGGTTGATGCATATGAAAGATAAAAGTAAAGTTTAGTTATGAAAATCCTTCATGTAATTACTTCTCTCTATACAGGGGGGGCTGAAAAGTTGATGGTTGATTTGCTTCCGCGTATGCAGAAAAAAGGTCATCAAGTAGAATTATGTATATTTAATGGAATCCGTACTCCCTTTTTTGTGCAGTTGGAAAGCTCTGGAATAAAGATTCACTGGTTTCATAAAGGAGGTAGTGTATACAATCCGTTAAATGTCTATCGTCTTTGGCGTTTGATGTGTAAAGGTTGGGATATCGTACATACCCATAATACTGCTCCACAGTTATTTGCCGCCTTCGGCGGAGTGTTATGCTCTGTGGTGCTTGTCACCACAGAGCATAACACTTCCAATCGCAGACGCAATTGGAAGTGGTATGCTTGGTTTGACAGATGGATGTTTCGACAATACAAGGAGGTGATATGTATCAGTGACCAGGCTGAGATTAATCATCGAAACCATATGGGCGATAACAAGAACGTATGTACGATATATAACGGTATTGATTATCATAAATATGCCAATGCTGTTCCTGTTGAAGATATAAGGTCGTTGGGAGGGAAGATTATTACGAATGTAGCGGGTTTTCGTTATCAGAAAGATCAGCCCACACTTATTAAAGCGATGAAATATCTTCCAGATACTTATCATCTTTGTCTTGTCGGAGACGGTGAACGTAGGGCAGAGTTTGAAGCGTTGATAAAAGAGTATCGTTTGGAACAACGTGTGCATTTGTCGGGCTTGCGTAGCGATGTTCCCGAAATACTTGCAGCGAGCGATTATATTGTGATGTGTAGCCATTTTGAAGGTTTGTCTCTTTCTTCACTCGAAGGCATGGCATCCGGTAAGCCGTTTCTTGCCGATGATGTAGACGGTCTTCGTGAAATAGTTAAAGGGAATGGAGTCTTGTTCGGATACAAGGATGCAGAAGGGTTTGCAGATGCTGTTTTAAAACTCGATAACGATACTGCATACAGAGAACGTATTGTCAAACAATGTCAGGCAAAGGCTATCCGATATGATATAAGTGTGATGACTGAAAAATATCTTGATGTATATAAAAAATTGCTTGGATAATGAATGTGCGAATCAAGAAAGACTTGTTCCGATATATTGGTTCGGATTGTCATAAGTTGCATATGCAGCTACGCTATTTATTTTTTACCCCAGGGTTTCAATACACCTATTTGATGCGTAAATGTCAAAAAGGTGGAGTATTCAAATTCATCTGGATGATACTTCTCAGATGGTGCATGTTTAAAACAGGGATTCAGATTCCGTATCAGACAATCATAGGAGAAGGGTTGTACATCGCTCATTTTGGGAATATCATAATAAATCCTGGGGCGAATATTGGAAAGAACTTTACGATAGCAGCTGGTGCTTTGGTCGGATTTACCCTTGGGAAAAGAATGGGCCATCCGACGATTGGAGATAATGTGCGTATGTGTACTAATTCGATGGTGATAGGTAAAGTTACAATAGGAAACAATGTATTGATTGCTCCTGGTGCATTCTGTAACTTCGATGTACCTGATAACTGTATTGTAATTGGAAATCCGGGCACAATAATTCAAAGAGCGTCATCTCCAACTGCCAAATACAATGGGGCGTTTGTGGTAGAAAACTATAAGTGTTAGCAACATGACAAAGCAAGAAACTCAAATAATGAAAGGAGTGGCAGTATTGCTGATGATATTTCTTCACCTTTTCAATCAGATGCACAATGTTGAGTTATGTGAATCATTTATATACATAGGGAATATGCCTTTTGTGTATTGGCTTTCTGCGGCAACAAATCCTGTTTCGTTTTTTCTTATTCTTTCCGGTTACGGTATGCATTTTATCCATGTTCGGACGGAAAGTAGGGATACTCATAGATGGAGTCGAGTTGCTAAATTATATTTGCATTGGTGGGTGATTTTAGCGTTGTTTACAGTACCGTCTTTTGTTTATAATGGGAATTACTATACTAACTATTCTCAAGTAGTAAATAATTATACTGCATTTAAAACCTCGTGGTATGCTGAAGGTTGGTTTCTGTTCCCATTCGTTTGTTTGTCTCTTTTGGCTCCATTACTTTTCAAATTGACTGATAAGTTTAAGGTCAGATGGATATTACTGGTGTCGTTTTTAGTGGGAACATGCACTGGTTTTATTGTCAGTCGTTATGGTGCGAAGTATCTTTATAATACTCCTTGGTTGTACGATCCTTTCTTGATAGTACATTTAACGCCGTCTTTTATATTCGGTGCAATGTTGCAAAGAACGGGATTTGTATATAAAGTGCAGCAGAAATGTAGAACAAGATGGTTATGGCTTGCATTGACGACAACAGTTATTATTATGTGTATCACACGCACAGCGGCTTGGGGACCATTGTATGCAACAACATTTATAGTACTATTTCTTTCGGCTCCCCGCCAGCAGTGGGTTGATAAAGTATTGGTACATTTGGGTGACCATTCTATGAACATGTGGTTGATACACGCTTGGTTTTGTTACTATATATTTCATGATTTTGTGTACTCGCTACGTTATCCTTTGGTTATATATGTGGTATTGGTTATAGTAAGTTTGTTGTGTTCTTATTTGGTAAATGCAATTTTCTCCTTTTTCACTGTTATTTGTCATAGAAAATGTCAAAATACAAAATAATTCGTGCCTGCACGGTTCCTCAATCTTTGGGTTTTGTGACAGGAATGCTTCCCGATTTACAAAAAAAGTATGAAGTAGTTTTATTATCATCTTCCGGTCCAGAATGGAAAGAAGTACACGGGCTGTATCCTGATGTAAAATGCATGGAGGTGAATATGGAACGTCGTATTTCTCCCATTAAGGATATAAAGTCTTTGTGGCAGTTATGGCTTACATTCTGCAAAGAAAAGCCGAAAATGGTGCATTCTATGACCCCTAAAGCAGGTTTGCTTTGTATGCTGGCGGCTCGAATGGCCGGTGTACCTGTACGTGTGCATACCTTTACAGGTTTGGTATTTCCTACTTCCGTTGGGCTGAAAAAGAAAATATTGATGGCAACAGATTGGCTTACTTGTGCCTGTGCTACACATATCATTCCCGAAGGTGAAGGAGTAAAAAATGATTTGTTGAACAATGGTATTACTAAAAAGCCAATAAAGGTGTTGGGGTACGGCAACTGTCGCGGAATAGACCTTGAACGCTTTGATAAAACGCTGGAAGTGATGGAACAGGCTGAGAAATTGCGTAAAAAGTCTGTTTGTACCTTTATTGTTGTAGGTCGTATAGTGGGTGACAAAGGTATAAATGAATTGGTTGAAGCTTTTGTAAAATTGAATAAGGAAAACAGTGCCACACGTCTGATTCTTGTAGGCTGTTATGAAGATAAACTTGATCCTCTTAAATCTGAAACACTTAACTTAATTAAGAATTGTAGTGCTATTGAGGCTGTAGGGCAGCAAAAAGATGTGCGTCCTTGGTTTGCAGCAGCAGATGTTGCCGTGCTTGCATCCTATCGGGAAGGATTTCCGAATGTGGTGATAGAGGCTGGTGCCATGGGATTACCTCAAATTGTAACCGATATTAATGGTGCGCGTGAGATTATTATTGAAGGTGAGAATGGAACTGTCATTCCTTCTAAGAGTGTTGATGCGCTTTATAATGCCATGAAACATATGCTTGATGCAGATTACCGTGATGGTCTTGCAAACAATGCCCGTAAGTTGATTGCTTCAAGATATGAGCAGGGATTTGTACGTAAGTGCTTATGTGATTTCTACGATAAAATATTGTAATATGTACAAACATTTTTTTAAAAGGATTATTGATTTCTGCATTGCTTTAATAGTGTTGAGTGTTCTACTTATTCCGCTGGTAATCATAACTCTGTGGCTGCATTTTGCCAATAAAGGTGCGGGAGCATTTTTCTTTCAGGAACGTCCCGGTAAAAATGGTGAAATATTTAAGATAGTCAAGTTTAAGACTATGACTGACGAACGTGACATTAATGGTTGCTTGCTTCCCGATGAAATGCGTTTGACTAAAGTAGGGAAATTTGTGCGTTCTACAAGTATTGATGAATTGCCTCAATTTTGGAATGTATTGGTTGGTGACATGTCACTTATCGGTCCTCGTCCGTTATTAGTACAGTATTTGCCTTTGTATAACAAGGAGCAGGCGCGTCGGCACGAGGTACGTCCCGGTATTTCCGGCTGGGCACAGTGTCATGGGCGTAATTCGTTGTCGTGGGCGGAAAAGTTTACCTTGGATGTGTGGTACGTAGACCATTGTACACTGATTACAGATATTAAAGTGATTTTTATAACAATCAAAAAGGTGCTTGTTCGTGATGGTATCTCACAAGAGGGCAATGCCACCATGGAACCTTTTAACGGAAACAACTGATGTATTTATACGGTGCCAGTGGTCATGCCAAGGTGATTCTTGATATTATTAGAGCACAAGGGGGGGTAGTTGAAGGCTTGGTAGATGACAACCCTGAGCTTGAAGAACTATGTGGTATTCCGGTGTTGCATGATTCTGCCAAGTTATCTCCTTTTATAGTTAGTATTGGGAATTGCAAGATACGCAAGATGATTGCTGAAAGGCTTGACTGTGAGTTTGCAACAGCCATTCATCCTTCTGCTATCATTTCGTCGACTGCTGTAATTGGTGAAGGTACAGTGGTAATGCAAGGGGCTGTTATTCAGACGGAAGTGCAGATAGGCAAACATTGTATTATCAATACCAAAGCAAGTATTGACCATGAATGTGTTATTGACGATTATGTGCATATAGCACCTGGCTGTACTATCAGCGGAGATGTGCATATTGGTGAGGGGAGTTGGATCGGAGTGGGGACGACCATCATACAAGGTGTTCATGTGGGCAGGAACTGTTTTATTGGTGCCGGTAGCGTAATAGTAAAAGATATACCGGACAATTGTAGGGCTTATGGTGTCCCTTGTAGAATAGTAGAAATAATCAAATAAAATATAAAGTAAATGAGTTACATTCCTGAAAAAACAATTTATCTCTGTCTTGCTCACATGAGCGAAGACGGAATTGAACAGAGATACGTAAAGGAAGCATTTGATACCAACTGGGTGGTTCCTTTGGGGCCTAACGTAAATGCTTTCGAAGAAGATTTGAAGAACTTTGTAGGCGGACAGAATGAGGTTGTTGCACTTTCGGCAGGTACAGCAGCTGTTCATTTGGCATTGATTGGCTGTGGTGTTCAGGCGGGTGATGAAGTATTGGTACAAAGCTTTACCTTTTGTGCTTCGTCGCATCCGATAACTTATCTTGGTGCAAAGCCTGTGTTTATTGGCTCCGAAAAGGAGACATGGAATATGGATCCTGTACTGCTTGAGGATGCTATAAAAGATCGTATCGCCAAAACTGGTAAGAAACCGAAGGCAATTGTTCCTGTGGCACTTTATGGTATGCCTTACGATTGCGAAAAAATCATGGAGATTGCAAACAAATATGAGATTCCAGTTGTTGAGGATGCCGCAGAGGGATTTGGTAGCAAATTTGATGGTAAGGTGTTGGGTACCTTTGGAAAGTTTGGTGTATTGTCATTTAACGGTAATAAGATGATAACTACATCCGGTGGTGGTGCTTTGATTTGCCGGAATGCGGAGGACAAAAATACCATTATGTGGTATGCGACTCAGGCCCGTGATGCTTATCCTTACTATCAACATACGGCCATTGGTTATAATTATCGTATGAGTAACATTTGTGCCGGTATTGGTCGTGGTCAAATGACTGTTGCAGATGCGCATATTGCCCACCACAAGCATGTTCAGGCGTTGTATGAGGAACTGCTGAAGGATGTGGAAGGTATTCATATCCACAAGCAGCCTAGGGATTCACGCTATGATTCTAACTTTTGGTTATGTACGGCCACTATTGACCCTGATGTAAAGATTGTGGGTCAGGAGAATGCTTATAAGGAAGTAATTAAAACTGCTGTGGGTGGTGCTGCCGGTGTGATCAAAGCTGTAGATAATGCTACGACGGATTGTCAGCCTAATGAGAATGTGGAGGCACTCCGTGTATTCATGCTTTCAAAGAGGATTGAGGCACGGCCTGTATGGAAGCCGATGCATAAGCAACCGGTTTATGCGGATACTCCTTTCTATACGAACGGAGTAGAAGAGAAAATCTTCAAAGTTGGATTTTGTCTTCCTGCCGGACCGTATGTAACTGATGATGATGTGCATTACATTGTAGAAAAAATCAAAGAAGCGATTGTGAGATAATAGTTTCGACCATTAATATAATAAGCAAGAGAATATGTGGCGGAATATCAAAGAAATATGTAGGTCCCTGAACTCATGATATATTCATGAATTCCCTGCATTATATGAGTTGGGAAGAATACAGCGGTATATTCCTGACTTATCCCCTCATATTGGTGTAAAACCGATATGTGTTTGTATGTGAAATATATCAACTGTCTGTGAAGATAGTTGATATATTAGTTTTAGGGGTATATCGTGGATTTCGATATTTTTTCGTAGCTTTGTGGCAACTAATATATGGACTTCTCTTCAATGAAAAACATCATTAGCAAAATCAGGCAAATTTATCCGGTTTCCGACGAAGCGCTTCAAGCATTACAGGAGAATATGCAGCTTCGTTATTACCCCAAAAACACTTATATCGTTCAATCGGGCATAACAGACCGTTTGGTTTATTTTATAGAAGAAGGTGTTGCCCGTTCCGTGTTTCATCATAACGGACAGGATACTACTACCTGGTTCAGCCAGGAAGGTGACGTTACTTTCGGTATGGATTCGTTGTACTACAAACAGCCGTCGATAGAGAGTATTGAAACTCTTACGGATTGCAAAGTCTATGTTATCCATATTGATAAACTGAATGTCCTTTACGAAACATATATTGATATAGCCAACTGGGGAAGAATCCTGCATCAGGATGTAAACAAGGAATTGAGTCATATGTTTGTGGAAAGGCTTCAGCTTTCGCCCAGGGAGCGATACGAACAGTTTAACCGGCGATATCCCGGACTGATAAATAGGGTAAAGTTGAAGTATGTGGCTGCTTTTCTTGGTATTTCCATTTATACGCTCAGTCGGGTACGTGCAATAAAATAGATATTCTCCAGTCTTTTTTGCTTTTAAGCAAAAGAACTTCGCTTGCCAAGCTGTATCTTTGCCATCTGAAAATATTAATTAAACAATAAAAAACAGATGTCGAACATTTCTTCCTCAGCTTTTGCAGACACTAAAGCACATTATGATCTTCTTGACGGACTTCGTGGCGTGGCAGCTCTCATGGTTATATGGTATCATATATTTGAAGGCTACGCTTTTGCGGAAGTCAGTAATTCCGCTGGTAGTGGTATGATTGAAACCTTCAATCACGGATATTTGGCCGTCGATTTTTTCTTTATCCTTTCGGGTTTTGTTATCGGTTATGCGTATGACGACCGTTGGGGTAAGAGTCTTACAATGAAGAATTTCTTTAAACGCCGTTTGATACGTCTTCATCCTATGGTAATCATGGGTGCTGTTCTGGGTGCTGTCACATTCTATCTTCAGGGGTGTGTACAATGGGATGGAACGCACGTTGCCATATCCATGGTGATGCTGTCACTTCTCTGTACGATATTCTTTATTCCTGCGATGCCGGGTGTAGGTTATGAAGTTCGCGGAAATGGTGAAATGTTCCCGTTGAACGGGCCTTGCTGGTCATTGTTCTTTGAATATATAGGTAATATCCTTTATGCCTTGTTTATTCGTCGCTTGTCGAACAAGGCATTGACGATACTTGTAGTTTTGTTGGGAATTGCGTTGGCATCATTTGCAGTCTTCAATGTCTCCGGTTATGGGAATATTGGAGTAGGTTGGACATTGGATGGTGTCAACTTTTTAGGCGGAACATTGAGGATGCTTTTCCCTTTCTCTTTGGGTATGCTTTTGTCGCGTAACTTCAAGCCCGTTAAAATAAGAGGTGCATTTTGGATATGTACAATTATATTGCTCGCTTTATTTTCAGTGCCTTATCTGGAAGGTACAGAGCAGTTTTGTACAAATGGTGCTTATGAAGCATTTTGTGTGATCGTAGCTTTTCCCATCCTTGTCTGGCTGGGAGCATCGGGAACCACTACGGATAAGAAGTCCACTGTGATATGCAAGTTTCTGGGCGATATATCTTATCCGGTTTATGTGATACATTATCCAATTATGTATTTGTTCTATGCATGGTTGATTAAGAATCAGCTTTACACTTTGGGAGAAACCTGGGAAGTAGCTTTATTCGTTTACGTATTGAGTGTTGTATTGGCTTATCTGTGCCTGAAACTGTACGATGAACCCATACGAAAATATCTGGCTAAACGCTTTCTGCATAAGAAACAATAATTTATAACCCGGCTTTTGACAAGACAAAGTAAAGGGAACGGTTAAAGAATATAAAAAATGAGCAAACTCATAGTATTCCTAAATCTTTCCGGAATCTGTATCGTTATTTGCAGTATAAAAACTAAGTATAGTATTAACGCTAAAAAGAATAACGATTATGAAGAAAATTCTATCTTTACTTGTGTTGGCTATTGTAGCCGTACAGTTTTCATTCGCAACTGATGTGATAACGAAAGACATGAATCAATTGCCGCTTCCTGCACGCAATTTTATCAATCGTCATTTCACGAAGCCTGAAGTTGCTCAGATTAAGATTGATAAAGATTTGATGGAGTCTACCAAATACGAAGTATTACTGGTGGATGGTACGGAGATTGATTTTGATAGCAAAGGAAACTGGGAAGAAGTAAGTGCTAAGAAAGGACAGTCTGTTCCCGCAAGTATAATTCCGGGATTTGCTGTCGATTATCTGAAAGCGCACAATTTTGTAAGTGAGGGCGTGACGAAAGTCGAACGTGACCGTAAAGGATATGAAGTGGAATTATCTACGGGAGTTTCTTTCAAATTTGATAAAAAAGGAAAGTTTCTGAAGGCTGACGATTGATTGAACAATAGTAATAGATAAACCTAAACAAGAAGAAAGCTATGTGGAAATTTAAGTTTGGCGCGTGGGCGGTAGTGCTGATGATGACCGCCCTTTCTTTCAGCGCATGTAGTGACGATGATGATGATCCTGCCTTGGTGCCGCCCAGTAATATTACTGAGGCTTTGAAGCAACTGTATCCGGCTGCACAGAATATAGAATGGGAAATGAAAGGAGACTATTATGTGGCCGACTGCTGGGTGACCGGTGATGAATTGGATGTTTGGTTTGATGCCAACGCAAATTGGGTGATGACTGAGAATGAACTGAATAGCATTGACCAGTTGGTACCGGCTGTTTATACGGCTTTCCAAAATTCGGATTATAGTGCGTGGGTAGTGACGGATGTCTATGTATTGACGTATCCGCAGAATATGACGGAATCCGTGATTCAAGTGAAACTGGGCAGTCAGCGATATTCGCTTTATTTCTCACAGGAAGGCGGATTACTGCATAAAAAAGATATCAGTAACGGGGATGATACCAATTGGCCGCCTACTGAGAATAATTAAAATTAGGCACGGATTACGCGGATTTCACGGTTTTAGTTAATCAGAACCGTGTTATCCGCGTAATCCGTGCCTGAATAATTCTAAAAGTATTTAAACTCCCCTTTATAATTACATCTGTTGGTAATCTTTAGCCAATCCGCCTTCACTTGTTTCTTTGTAGAGTGACGGCAGGTCGTGTCCGGTCTGTTTCATTACTTGCACTACTTTGTCGAATGAGACGCGGTGCATACCATCCGTAAAGGATGAATAAATGTTGGCGTCCAACGCACGGGCGGCAGCATAAGCGTTGCGTTCGATACAGGGAATTTGTACCAAGCCGCAGACAGGGTCGCAAGTCATACCCAAATGGTGCTCAAGTCCCATTTCGGCAGCGTATTCGATTTGTGCCGGACTACCGCCGAATAACTGATTGGCAGCAGCCGAAGCCATGGCGCAGGCAACGCCTACTTCTCCCTGACAGCCTACTTCCGCGCCGGAAATAGAAGCGTTGAATTTGACAATGTTTCCGATTAATCCGGCAGTGGCCAATGCACGTAAAATACGCATATCGCTGAACTCGCGGCTTTTTTGTAAATGATAAAGCACGGCAGGCATCACACCACAAGAACCACAGGTAGGGGCAGTCACAATCTTTCCGCCGGAAGCATTCTCTTCACTTACTGCCAGGGCATATGAAAAGACAAGTCCTCTGGATTGGAGAGATTGCTTATAGCCGGTAGCACGTATATAATAGGTGGAAGCTTTACGTCTCAGGTTTAGCGGGCCGGGCAATACGCCTTCCGCTTCCAGTCCGCGGTGGATGGCATCTTTCATGGTAGTCCATACCTCTGCCAGATAATCCCATATATCCTCATTCTCACATTCCTTCACATATTCCCAATAACTTTTCCCGGTACGCTCGCACCATTGGAGTATTTCGGTCATATTGTTCATGCCGTACACTTCCGGGCTTTCGATAGTCGGGGTATCATTGTTTTCTGCCAATGCACCGCCGCCTATACTGTAGACTGTCCAGTTCTCGGTAACTTTATTATTGGCATCAAGGGCGGCAAATGTCATCCCATTCGGATGGAAAGGCAGGAATACTTTGGGTTGCCATACGATTTCTACCGGAGCAACGGGTTGTAGAGTATCTATGATAGCTACATCCGTCATGTGCCCTTTGCCCGTAGCGGCCAAACTGCCATAAAGGGTAACTTTGAAAGAAGCGGCATCCGGATGGCGTTCCAGAAACATTTCAGCAGCTTTACGTGGTCCCATTGTGTGGCTACTGGAAGGACCTGTGCCTATCCTATATAGCTCTTTGATTGATTTCATGACTGAAGGTGTGTTTTTATTAATACCAATTTTTCTTTTTGAAGAACAAATATACGATAATACCGATAATCCCCATCACAAACCAGGCAAATAAATAACCATAACGCCAATCCAGTTCGGGCATCCATTTGTAGTTCATTCCCCATACTCCGGCTAAAAAGGTCAGAGGAATAAAAATGGTGGACACGATGGTCAGCCGTTTCATGATGTTGTTCATCCGTAAGTCATTGTTGGAGATATAAAGGTCTACCAATGAAGAAAGCGTTTCCCGGCAGATTTCAATGGTTTGCAGGACGAACTGCAAATGGTCGTTCACATCGTTGAAGAAAGCGCGGTTCACCTTATGAATGAGCAGGTTTTCTGCACGTAACAGTTTTATATATTGCTCTTTCAATGGAAGAATAGATTTCTTCATCAGCATATATTGGCGTCGGAGTGCCTGAATCTGGACACCGATGTCGTTTCCTTCGGTGATAGTGAGCAGTTCCTCTTCCAGGTCTTCGAGCGCATCATCAATAGAGGAGATAGTCGAGATATAGTTTGCCATTACACTGTTCAGTAATACGCTAAGCAGGTAATCCGTCTGGCGGCTACGTATTTTCAGGACATCGTTGCGCAGAGCAGAATTGACGTCATCGAAGAAGTCGGTTTCCTTTTCGAGGAAGGTAAGCACATAATTGCTTCCGAGGATAATACATACCTGTTGTTGGAGCAATTCGTCCAGTTCGTCTTCCTCTTTATGCGTATTGGGGTAGAATAATTTTAGAATCAGGACAATATACTTGTCATGTTCTTCGATTTTGGTAGGGTGGTCAGAGTTCAGAATGTCTTGTAATACAAGGAAATCTATTTCAAAATGACTGCAAATTTCGCGGATGGTTTCCGTATCTTTCAATCCGTGCACTTGCAACCAGTTGATTCGTGCATTGTCCAATGTATCTTTGACGGATTGGAATGTATCGCCGGAATTTTCCTGCATCTCGGTAGTATTGTACGTACAAAGATGGATGTGGGTAGGAGTCTGGCTGTCTCCGGTGTAAATAAGCTTTTCGCTTAACAGGTTATTTTTCATGCTTTATTCTCGTTTTAGAAAACCACCGCGGCAAAGGTAGTGGTTTTCTAAATGAGAACAAGTTCTTTAGACGTTTTGTTTACAGGTTAGTCAAAATCGACTACCGTAATTCCGGCACCTCCGAACTGGACATGCTCGTCT
>ENA-OPTB01000599-OPTB01000599.1-human-gut-metagenome-genome-assembly--contig:-NODE-599-length-34389-cov-5.639949_pt1 | contig 34389 bp, 21 predicted proteins | sample MGYA00241810_ERZ501911 | MGnify/ENA primary metagenome ERZ501911 (study PRJEB25962, sample SAMEA2042304) | human gut metagenome | biome: human gut; feature: human-associated habitat; material: faeces... | reverse complement strand
CCGTATTTTGGCGCAAGGAAGCCCCTTCTCGGGCGATTCGTTTGACATTTTGACATTCTGACACCGACGCCCGTACGGACCGAAGGCATCCTGCCGCCCCACATTCGCCGCCGGCATATCTTGCTGAAAGAGAAAGTTTGCCTATATTTGCAGGTCCTCCGGACACACGCGCGGGACCGTCGGCTGACGGCACCGGCGCGCACCCGCCGGCGAGGCGGAGAACTGACAACAAATCAATACACTATAAAATGACAAACGAACTGTTTTCAACCCTCCCTTACAAAGTTGCTGACATTTCACTGGCGGAATTCGGACGTCAGGAAATCGACATGGCTGAGAAAGAAATGCCCGGACTGATGGCTCTGCGCGAAAAATACGGCGAGACGAAGCCGCTCAAAGGTGCCCGCGTGATGGGCTCGCTGCACATGACCATCCAGACCGCCGTGCTCATCAAGACGCTCGTCGCCCTGGGTGCCGAGGTACGCTGGGCGTCCTGCAACATCTACTCCACACAAGACCACGCCGCGGCTGCCATCGCCGAGATGGGCGTGCCCGTGTTTGCCTGGAAAGGCGAGACGCTCGCCGACTACTGGTGGTGTACGCTCCAGGCGATGAACTTCCCCGGCGGCAAGGGTCCGAACATGATTGTCGACGACGGCGGCGACGCCACCCTGCTCATCCACAAGGGTGTGGAGGCGGAGAAGGATGCGTCGGTGCTCGATGCCGACGTGCACGCCGAGGACGAGGTCGAGCTGCTCGCCCTCCTGCGCCGGGTGCTCGCCGAGCGCAAAGGTTACTGGCAGGCTGTGGCTGCCGAAGTGCGCGGCGTGTCGGAAGAGACCACCACGGGCGTACACCGGCTCTACCAGATGAAGGAGGAGGGCAAGCTGCTCTTCCCCGCATTCAACGTCAACGACTCGGTGACGAAGAGCAAGTTTGACAACCTCTACGGTTGCCGCGAGTCGCTCGCCGACGGCATCAAGCGCGCCACCGACGTGATGATTGCCGGCAAGGTGGTGGTCGTCGCAGGCTACGGCGATGTGGGCAAGGGCTGCGCGCACTCCATGCGCTCCTATGGCGCCCGTGTGCTCGTGACGGAAATCGACCCCATCTGCGCCCTTCAGGCTGCCATGGAAGGCTTCCAGGTCGTGACGATGGAGGAGGCATGCACGCAGGGCAACATCTTCGTCACCACGACGGGAAACATCGACATCATCCGCATCGAACACCTGGAGCAGATGCCCGACCAGGCCATCGTCTGCAACATAGGCCACTTCGACAATGAGATTCAGGTCGACGCGCTCAAGCACTACCCCGGCATCCGCCGCGTGAACGTGAAGCCGCAGGTTGACCGTTATTACTTCCCGGACGGGCACTCCGTCATCCTGCTCGCCGACGGCCGTCTGGTGAACCTGGGCTGCGCGACGGGACACCCCTCGTTCGTGATGAGCAACTCGTTCACCAACCAGACGCTGGCACAAATCGAGCTGTTCAACCAGCCGTACCCCATCGACGTCTACCGCCTGCCGAAGAAGCTCGACGAGGAGGTGGCACGGCTCCACCTGGAGCGCATCGGCGTCCACCTGAGCCGGCTCACCCCGGAGCAGGCTGCCTACATCGGCGTCTCCGTGGACGGTCCCTACAAAGCAGAACATTACAGATACTAACCCTCCTTTTATGAACAAGCACTTCAAACTGATTTTGCCCGATGTCATCGCGGTGGTTGCCTTCGTGGTGCTCTCGCTTGCCTACTTCTTCCCGGCGGTGCTCGAGGGACGCGTACTGGCACAGCACGACGCGGTGGCAGGCATCGGCGCGGGCATCGAGATGCAAGAGTATCAACAGCGTACGGGCGAGCGCACCCGTTGGACCAACGTGCTCTTCGGCGGCATGCCTACCTATCAGATGGCGCCGAGCTACGACTCGACGGACCTGCTGAAGACCGTCGGGGACGTCTATCACCTCTATCTTCCGGGCAGCGTGTGGCTGGTGTTCATCATGCTGCTCGGGTTCTACATCCTGCTGCGCGCCTTTGACTTCCGCGTATGGATGGCCGCCCTCGGCGCCGTGCTGTGGGCGTTCTCGTCCTACTTCTTCATCATCATTGCGGCAGGCCACATCTGGAAGTTCGTCACCCTCGCCTACATTCCGCCGACGATAGCGGGCGTCGTGCTCGCCTACCGCGGCAAGTACTTGTGGGGAGGCATCGTCACGGCGTTCTTCCTCGCTCTGCAAATCCTCTCGAACCACATCCAGATGAGCTACTACTTCGGCTTCGTCATGCTCTTCATGGCGATAGCCTTCGGCGTGGATGCCTGGCGGAAGGGGGAGATGCCGCGCTTCGTCAAGGCGACGTGCACGCTACTGGTGGCAGCTGCCATCGGTGCCTGTGTGAACCTGTCGAACCTCTACCACACCTGGCAGTACAGCAAGGAGTCCATGCGCGGCAAGAGCGAACTGGTGAAAGCGGACAGCGGAAACCAGACGGACAGCGGACTGGAACGCGACTACATCACTGCCTGGAGCTACGGCATCGGCGAGACGTGGTCCCTCCTGGTGCCGAACGTGAAGGGCGGCGCGAGCAACCGTGGCGACAAGCCCATGCTGATGAGCGACAATGCCACGGCAATGGCAAAGGCGGACCCGCAGTTCAGCTCGCTCTACAGTCAGCTGACGCAGTACTGGGGCGAGCAACCGGGTACCTCGGGCCCCGTCTACGTGGGGGCGTTCGTGCTGATGCTCTTCGTGCTGGGCTGCTTCATCGTGAAGGGCCCGATGAAGTGGGCGCTGCTGGCAGCCACGGTGCTGTCGGTGCTCCTGTCGTGGGGAAAGAACTTCATGGGCTTCACCGACTTCTTCATCGACTACGTGCCGATGTATGCCAAGTTCCGTACGGTGGCATCCATCCTCGTGATAGCCGAGTTCACCATCCCGCTGCTTGCCATGATGGCGCTGCGTGAGGTGCTCTCGCGTCCGCAGGTCCTCCGCGAGCACCGGAAGGCGTTCGTGGGCAGCTTCCTGCTGACGGGCGGTGTCGCCTTCCTCTTTGCCGTGGCGCCGAAGGTGTGCTTCTCCTCGTTCATCTCTTCGATGGAGATGGGCGCGCTGCAGAACGGACTTCCGTCTCAGTACCTCACCGCGGTGCTGACGAACCTGACGGACATGCGCGTGGCGATGTTCACCGCCGATGCGTGGCGCAGCTTCTTCGTGGTGCTCGCCGGCACGCTGCTCATCGCCTTCTTCGTGCTGGGCAGGCTGAAGGCGAAGACGACCCTGGTGCTGGTCGGCGTGCTCTGCCTCGTGGACCTCTGGTCGGTGAACAAGCGCTACCTGTGCGACGAGATGTATGTCGAGCCCCGGGAGGTGGCACACAGCAAGCTGTTCAGCCCGTCGGCCGCCGACAAGGTCATCCTCAGCGACAAATCACTGGACTACCGTGTGCTCAACCTTGCGTCGAACACCTTCAACGAGAACGAGACTTCCTACTACCACAAGAGCGTGGGCGGATATAACGCCGCGAAGCTGCGCCGCTACCAGGAGATGATCGAGGAGCACATCGCCCCCGAGATGCAGGCTCTCTATAAAGAGGTAGCGACCACCGGCGGCGACATGACGCAGGTGAACGACTCGCTGTTCCCGGTCATCAACATGCTCAACACGCGCTGGTTCATCCTTCCTGCCGCCGACGGGACGACCGTCCCCCTGCAGAACCCTTATGCCTTCGGCAACGCATGGTTCGTCAGCGAGGTGCAGGAGGCGGCAAATGCCAACGAGGAGATTGAGGCGCTCCACCACATCAACCCCCGTCATACGGCAGTGGTGGACAAGCGTTTCGCGTCTGCCGTCGGACAGGCACAGCCCGTCGACTCCACCTGTACGGTGACGATGAAGTCCTATGACGCCAATCGCCTGACCTACGAAGTGAACTCTCCGAAGGGCGGCGTGGTGGTCTTCGCCGAGGTGTACTATCCCGGTTGGCAGGCGTTCATCGACGGCAAGGAGGTGGCAGTCGGACGCGCCGACTACATCCTGCGTGCGCTCCAGGTGCCCGCCGGACGCCACGAGCTGGTGATGACGTTCGACCCGGTTTCGCTGCACACGACAGAGACCATCGCCTACATCGCCCTCGCCCTCCTGCTGCTGGGCATCGTGGCAGGCATCGTGCTGCACGTGCGACGCGGAAAGCGTAAGTGATGCGCAAGTCCCCGCCTGAGAGCAAACGAGCCTCTGCCGAAGGTCGGCAGGGGCTCGTTTGGTGTTGGGGTGGGAGGAAGGTGACGGGGCATCCTGCCAACGAGGCGGAAGGGATGTACCCGTTTTTTCGTATCTTTGCCCCCAGCTTATGATTTGAATCTCATGGACAGCACGGAAAAGTTTATGGTGGAACTGTTGAAAGAGGGCGACGAACGTGCCTACAGGTATCTGTACGACCGCCACTACCCCATCTTGTGCCACGTGGCGGCGCAATATGTAGGCGATGACTTCCTGGCGGAAACCATCGTGAGCGACGTGATATTCCACCTTTGGGAGATAAGAGAGCGCCTGTCCATCGAGAGCTCGCTGCGCAGCTTTCTGGTGCAGAGCGTGCGCAACCGCTGTCTCGACTACCTCCGTTCTCAGCAGGTGGAGCGTGAACAGTCCGTTCCGGGAGCAGGGGGCATCGAGGCACTGCCCGTTGTCCGTTACCTGAAAAGCGATGACAGCCCGTTGGGCAAGCTGCTGGAAGAAGAACTGGAGAAGCGGGTCCATGCAGCCATCTGCCAGCTTCCCGAAGAGTGCCGGAAAGTGTTCCGCCTGAGCCGCTTCGAGGGGAAAAGAAACGAAGAGATTGCCCGAGAGCTGGGTATCTCAGTCAACACGGTAAAATACCACATCAAACGTGCCCTTGCACTGCTGCATGAGGACTTGCGGGAGTATCTGTCGCTAGCTGTCCTCCTCCTTCTGCACAACGGAATGCGTTGAGCGACGCAGCATTCTCACTTTTTTTGCCTCCGCCCTTCATTTTTCTGCATTGCCGGCTACCCGCCAACTTCTTTTTTTCGTCTTATGCTTAGAACCCTCTAAACATGGAAACAACCAACGAACACATCGACGACCTCATCATCCGCCTGCTCTGCGGCGAACTGGACCCAGAAGGACGGCAAGAACTGGAATTCTGGGCTTCAGCAGACGCAACGAACGCCAAGTATCTGCACCAACGACAGGAGCTGTGGTTCTCCGCCACCCGTCCCGAGGAGCTGCGCAAGTATGACAAGGAGGCTGCCTATGCAGCCTTCCTCCGCCGGATAAACCAGAATCGGACATCCGCCACCCGTCATTCCCTTACCGGACGGCAGACACTGAGACGGTGGACAGGCTATGCGGCAGGGATACTCCTGCTCTGCCTGGCAGGCGGCATCGGCTATTACTCCGGACAGAAACATCTCTTGTCCGCCTTTGCCGACATCACCATCGAGGTTCCCCAAGACTCGCGGACGCGGACCTCCCTCCCCGACGGAACTGTTGTCTGGCTCAATGCTGGCTCCCGGCTCGCCTATTCCCAGGGATTCGGAGTAAAAGACCGCAACGTCCGGCTGGAAGGTGAAGGCTTCTTCGAGGTAGAGAAGAACGAACAGTTGCCCTTCTGCGTACACACCTCCTCCGTCTGTGTCCAAGACCTTGGAACGGCTTTCAACTTCCGCGACTATCCCGACGACAAGGAGGCTGAAGTCATCCTCGCCGAAGGTTGCATCCGTCTGGAAAATCTCGTCCGCAAGGGCTCTCCCGAACTGATGAAACCGGGCGACCGGATTGTAGTCGACAAACATACGGGCACACTCGTTCGCGACACCTACGACGCTAACCTCGCCAATCAATGGACAGGCGGTAGGCTCATTTTCGACGGAGAGTCCATTGAGACCATTGCACGAAAAATCGAGCAGTGCTACCACGTCAGTGTGACGCTCGCCTCGGAGGGATTGGAGGACTGCCATTTCTACGGTACCTTTATCCGCATGGAGAACTCCCTGACAGAAGTCCTTGACGCACTTGCCGCCACGGGGAAAGTCCGCTATCGGATTGAGGGACGCCGCGTGACACTTTATTCGAATTAACCTCATGTAAAACCATACCTTAAAGACCATGAAACCAACAACTACCAATTGACCGCGAGCCCTCCCTAAAAGGGGAAGGCAAAACCGCCACTGCGACACGGGCTGGTGTCTGTGTCGTCATCCTGTTATTTATCCTAACCTTTATTCGTTTCAAGATGAACTTTAGCAGAACATTTCTCGTAGCCGCCCTCCTGTCGTGCCACCTCGTGACCCATGCACAGGAGCTCAGCCTCAGGCTACACAACGTTTCAGTGAAACAGGCAATGACCGAACTGGAACATAAGAGTGGGTATTCCTTCGTCTACGAAGGCTCTGACGTCAACACGTCGGAGGTGGTCACCGTCAATGCCTCTACATTGACGGAAGCCGTCAGTCAGATTCTTGCCGGACAACGGCTCCACTTCGAAATCAAAGGCAAGAAAGTCATAATCTCCAGAGCAGACCGACAGAAGACCGTCAGGAAGGGTGACCGCCGGCGCATCACAGGTCTCATCACCGACGAACAGGGCGAACCCATCATTGGAGCGACCGTCAAGGAGCAGGGTACCGGCAACGGAACCATCTCTGACTTGGAAGGACGGTTCTCGCTCGAAGCTGACAGTGAAGGAGTCCTGCAAGTGAGCTATGTGGGCTTCGCTACACAGGAGCTACCGGTCAGTGGGCGTCGGGACTTCCCTATCACCCTCCGGGAAGACAACAAGGTGCTCAGCGAAGTGGTCGTCATCGGCTACGGCACGCAACGCAAGGGCGATGTGACCAGCTCTGTGGGCAGCGTGAAAAGCGAAGACTTCATCACAGGGGCCGTCAATGATGCAGGACAACTCATCCAGGGAAAGATTGCCGGCTTGAGCATCACCAACCCCAGTGGTAACCCCGTCGGCAAGACGGAAATCTCCCTGCGCGGCAACACGACCATCCTGGGAGCGTCGACTAATCCGCTTATCCTCATTGACGGTGTTCCGGGAGACTTCAACACGGTCGCCCCGGAAGACATCGAGAGCATCGATGTGCTCAAGGACGGCTCCGCTGCAGCCATCTACGGTTCACGCGGTACCAACGGCGTGGTCATGATCACCACCAAGAAAGCCAAAGGCGACAACATCAACGAAGTGCAGTATAGCGGCTATCTGAGCCTGTCGCACATAGCCAAGAAACCCGACTTCTGCAACGCCGCCGACTATCGTCAGCAAATAGCCGACGGACTCCGCGACGCCTCGTGGGACTTGGGAGCAAGCACCGACTGGATGGATGAGGTCCTGCGCACCGGACTGAGCCACGTGCACAACCTCTCCTTCAAAGGAGGTAACTCGCAAACCAACTACATATTCAACCTGAACTACCGCCAGCTCCAGGGCATCTTCAAGCGCTCCGACAAGGAAGAGTTCCAAGGACGCGCCGAAGTGAATCACTCCATGTTCGACAACAGGCTGAAGTTCAACTTCCAGCTTCTCGCCAACAAGACAGGATACACTGCTACTGCCGACGGTGGTAGTTTCAACACCTACATCTGGCGTCAAGCCATGATACACAACCCGACGGAACCTGTCAAGAACGAGGACGGTACGTGGTATGAAAACACCGGTATCTTCAACTACGACAATCCGGTGTCCCGCATCTACGAGTGCGACGGCACACAGGATGTCGCCCAGCTGCGGATGAACGCCAACGTCACCTTCAACCCTATCCGTGAACTGACGCTCAACGCACTCCTTTCCTACGACCGCAGCACACAGGATGGAGGCTACTACGAGACGAAGCAGCACATTTCGAACATACGCGACGGCATGAACGGCTACGCCACGACGGGCAGCTCGGCTTCCATGACCAAACTGATGGAACTGACTGCACAGTTCCACAAGACCTTCGGCAACCACACGGTGCAGGCACTTGTCGGCTACAGCTACCAGGAAGGGAGCTACAGCAACCAGTACGAGCGCAACTATAACTTCCCGACGGACCTCTTCAGCTGGCACAACATCGGCATCGGTCAGGCACTGAAAGAGGGCAAGGGAACAGAATACAGCTACTACCTCAAGACCAATCTCATCGGCTTCTTCGCCCGCATCAACTACAACTACAAGGATCGCTATCTCCTCATGGCAAGCCTGCGGCACGAGGCTGCCAGCCAACTGGCGGGAACGGACAGACCCTGGGGCAACTTCCCCTCCATCTCATTGGGATGGCGTATCACACAGGAACCCTTCATGAGGGGACAGAAAGTGTTCGACGACATCAAGCTCCGTGCCGGCTATGGTGTGACGGGGTCACAGCCCAGCCAATCATTCCTGGGTGTTCCCCTGCTGGGCTATGGCGACTACTACCTCTACAACGGACAATGGATACGTGCCCTGCAACCGACACAGAACTCCAACAGCAAACTGAAGTGGGAGGAGAAGCATGAGTATGACGTCGGAGTAGACTTCAGCGTGCTCAACTACCGTCTCAATGCGTCTGTAGACTACTACTACCGCCTCATCAAGGGACTGCTCTACGACTACACCGTCCCCTCGCCTCCCAACCTCTACACCACCACACGCGCCAACGTGGGTGAGATGAGCAATGCCGGACTGGAGCTCATGCTCAATGCAATCCCCTTCCGCACAAAGGACTTCGAGTGGAACTCCACACTCACCTTCTCCACCAACTCCAACAAACTGAAGAGTCTCTCGAACGAGCTCTACCAAACCTCCTCTGACTACTTCATGGCTGGATGGATTGAGGAACCGGTCAAGACGGAATCACACATCGTCCGCATCGGACACCAGGTGGGCGACATGTACGGCTTCAAGGTGGTCGATGTCGACGAAGAAGGCAAGTGGATTTACGAGGACCGGAACGGAGCGCTGGTAGGCTACGACGACTTCAGCCGTGCGTTTGAAGACAAGCAGATTATCGGTAATGGCATCCCCAAGTGGCACCTGGGATTCAACAACCAGTTCCGCTACAAGCACTGGGACCTCGCTATCAACATGCGCGGAGCCTTCGGCTTCCAGATTATCAATGGCTCACGCATGTTCTATGAGAACCGTAGCCGTCAGGACTGGAACCGCCTGCGTTCGGCCTACAAGCCCGTCTACGGCAAGGTCGTCCTCAACAGTCTCTGTTCTGAAGAGTTCAACAGCTACTATGTGGAGGACGGTGACTACTGGAAGATAGACAACATCACCCTGGGCTACACATTCGGGCAACTGGGCAAGTACATCAAGTCGCTACGACTCTACGGTTCCGTCAACAATGCACTGACCATCACAGGCTACGAAGGGATAGACCCGGAAGTGTCGTCATCCGGACTGGCACCGGGGTATGACAACCGAGACACGTATCCCCACACCCGTGCCTTCACCTTCGGTCTCAATGTAACCTTCTAATCTCAACGAATTGAACAATGAAAAGCAATATACCTTATATAAGTATGCTGGGAGCCGCACTCCTCATGAGCGCAGGGTCCTGCACCGAGCTGGAAGAGACCAACTACACCAACGTAGTTGCCGACGGCTTCCAACCGACCGACGAGGATGCCGCTTCGCTGCTGGCGTCCGCCTACGTCTCCTGGAGAAAGACTTTCCTGCAATGGAATGGAGTAGCGAGGGCGCAAATGCTCTCGACCGACGAGGACGTTATCCCTGCCCGCCCCAACGGATGGGTCGACGGCGGTGTCTATAAACGCATGCACCAGCACAAGTGGACCAGTGAAGACGATATTCCGTTGCAGTCGTGGGTACGTACCTATGACGGAATCAACGCCTGCAACCGCGTGCTCTATCAGATCGAGTCAGGACAAGTACGGCTCGGTGAGCGCGAGACGGCCATCATCTCAGAGCTGAAAGTCCTACGCGCCTCATACTACTATGTCCTCGACGACCTCTTCGGCAACGTACCCATCATCACGAAGTTCGATGTGCCTGAAGGCTTCCTGCCCGACCAAAGCAGCCGCAAAGAAGTCTACGAGTTCATTGTCAAAGAGCTCACTGAGAATATCCCCAACCTCTCGGAGGCGACCAACAGTGAATACTACGGACGCTTCAACAAGTGGGCGGCATACACCCTGCTCGCCAAGATGTATCTCAACTCCGAGGTCTTCTCAGACGGTGCACACCGAGACTACGACAAATGTATCGAAGCCTGTGACCGTGTCATCAACTGCGGCAAGTATGAACTGGAGAGTACACGCAAGAATGTCTTCGCCACCCACAACGAGAACTCCAAAGAAATCATCTTCGCACTGCCCTTTGACGAGACGTATGTCACTGACTGGAACGCCTTCGACTTCCATCTCTACAGCCTCCAGCCGGAGAACCAGGCCACGTATAACTTCAAGCAGACTCCCTGGGGAGGTGTCTGCGTACTGCCCCAATACATCGACACCTTTGACCCTGATGACAAACGGCTCGCCGATGACTTCATTGCCGGCCCACAATACGACGCCGCCGGCAACCCGCTGAAGTGCACGATGGGCAATCTCGTAGGAAAGCCGCTCGTGTATGTCAACAAGGTGACCAGCATCGACGCATCAGAGGAGAACCAAGGACTGCGTTGGGGAAAGTTCGAGTATGCACAAGGCATCACCAATCGGCTGAGCAATGACTTCCCGTTACTGCGCTATGCCGACGTCTGCCTGATGAAAGCAGAGGCACTGCTCCGCACCGGACATACAGACGAGGCTGCCGAGCTAGTCACTTTGGTGCGTGAACGTAACTTCCGTTCGCATCCGGAGAAAGCCGTGGTCACGGGTAGCCAGCTGACAGGCAACAGCTGCTATGACTACGGGCGGCGCGACAACATCGCCACCACACACGACAATGCCATCATCCAGTATGGCAGAATGCTCGACGAACTGGGTTGGGAATTCTCACAGGAAGGACGCCGCCGGCAAGACATGGTCCGCTTCGGGGTCTTCACCACACGGGCATGGTTCTCACACGATGCCAGTGACGCGACGAAGAATCTCTACCCCATCCCGAACAAACAGATTCTGACCAACGGCAAGCTGAAACAGAACCCTGGCTATTAACTCATCCGGCGTGCCGCTCCCACTGCAACAGGAACGGCACGCCTTCCTATTTAAAACTTACACACCCATGAAACTCCGAAACATCTGTTTTCTGCTGGTGTGGCTTTGTGCCGTACTTCCGCTGCAAGCCCGTACGGACAAGGCTATCACCCGCCAGGTGGGCGATGTGAACATCGTCCTTCAATTCTACACTCCCTCCATCGTGAGGGTTGTCAAATATCCGGCCGCAGACCGCCAACCCGACAAGCAGAGCTACTCCGTGATTCTGAAGCCCGACGCAGGTAAGGTCACGTCCGCTGAAGACAACGGGCGACTGACACTATCAACACACGACTTACAGGTACAACTCGACTTGAGCACCGGCATCGTCGGCTTCTATACCGCTTCGGGCAACCTGCTCATGCAGGAGAAAGCCTGCTCCTTTACCAAACGGCACGGTGACAACGACGAAGGAAAGTACCGGCTCAGTCAGACGTGGCAGGTCGCTCCCGACGAACTGCTCTACGGACTGGGGCAGCTGCGCGACACCTGCATGGTGCAACGCGGACGGCACGTCGACATCTGGAACCATAACACGTACATCTCTATCCCCTACATCACCAGTGAGAAGGGATGGGGGCTCTACTGGGACAACCCCGGCAAGAGCTACTATGACGACAATGGCGAAGGCACCACCTTCACCTCCGAAGTAGGACTGTGCAGCGACTACTATTTTATCTACCGCGACGGCACACAGGATGGTGTCATTGCCTCCATCCGCGAGCTCACGGGGCAGGCAACCCTATTTCCTCTATGGACCATGGGGTACTGGCAGTGCCGCGAACGCTACAAGACCAGCGACGAACTGGCAGAAGTGCTTGACAACTACCGCCGGCTGCAAATCCCCCTCGACGGTATCGTTCAGGACTGGCAATACTGGGGATGCGACTCCAACTGGAACGCCATGCGCTTCATGAACCCGTACTATATTAATAAGGTGGGTGACCCGGCGTGGGACAAGTACCTGCCCAACGACATGCGCACGCTCACGCCCAAGCAGCCACGACTCAAATCGCCCAGCGAAATGGTCGACTATGTACACGGCAACCACGCCCACCTCATGATTACCATCTGGCCGGACTTCGGACCGTGGACGGAACCTTATGCCGAACTGAAGGAAATCGACGCTCTACTCCCCTTCGACACATGGCCACGCAACGCCGGCGTCCTCGTAGCGGACGTCTTCAACCCGAAAGCACGGGACATCTACTGGAAACACCTCACCAATCTCTATCGCATGGGCTTCGATGCCTGGTGGACCGACTCCACCGAACCGGACCACTTCGAGAAGCCCGGCGACGACGACTACATGACACACGACGGCACATGGCGCAGCGTGAAAAATGCCTTCTCGCTAGTGCACAACCGGGGCATCTATGAGCACCAACGCGCCATGAAGGGAAACACGAAACGCTCCGTGCAGATGACACGCAGCGGCGCCTTCGGGCTGCAGCACTACGGGACCTTCTCCTGGAGCGGAGACATCCTCGCCTCATGGCAGGAGATGAAGCAGCAGGTGCCCTCTGGACTGAACTACTCGCTTTGCGGAATTCCCTTTTGGAATACGGACTTGGGCGGCTTCTTCTACTGGGAGTTCGAACAGGACCCGAAGAACCCTGCCTTGCAGGAATTGCAGACGCGATGGATGGAGTGGGGAACCTTCATGCCCCTGATGCGCAACCACTGCTCGTCGCCCATGGTCAGTGAACTCTATCTCTTCGGAAAGGAGGGAGACTGGGCATACGACGCCATGAAGAAATTCATCCGCCTGCGCTATCGCCTGCTGCCCTACATCTACAGCAACGCAGGAGCTGCCGTGCAACACAGCAACACCCTTATGCGTGCCCTTGTCATGGACTATGCACACGACCGCAAGGCAGCCACCCGCAACGATGAATATCTGTTCGGACGCAACCTCCTCGTCAAACCGGTCACGGACCCGATGTATACCTGGAAGGACGACAACAAGCGCGGACACCTCATCTACCCGGATGTCAAACAGGCAGCAGCTCCCGTCGAAGTCTATCTGCCGGAAGGGAACGACTGGTATGACTTCTGGACCAACGAACGGCTGAATGGCGGACAGACCCTCCGGCGTCCGTGCCCCATCGACATCATGCCGGTGTATGTCAAGGCGGGAAGCATCCTGCCGTGGGGACCGGACGTGCAGTATTCGTCGGAGAAACCTTGGGATGACCTGGAGATACGCGTCTACCCGGGAGCTGACGGCACTTTCACCCTCTACGAGGATGAGGGCGACAACTATAACTATGAGAAGGGAGCCTTCACCGAGATCACCTTCAACTGGAAGGACGCAACCAGAGAACTCACCATCGGCACACGGCAGGGAGCCTTCAAGGGCATGCTGAAGAACCGCCGCTTCCACATTGTCGTGATGGAAGAGAACGGCGCGACCCGGCAAGCCGACTACGACGGCACCCTCCTACGCCTCTCACTCTAACCTCAATCTTATCATACAAGAAAGCCGCCCCACTCCCCCGTCAGGGGAAGCCGGGACGGCTTTTCTTATCAATTTAAAGAGAGGATATGAACTGTCCGTTATTTCGCTACGGCCTCGCCGACTACCTCGAACTCGTCGATGAGCAGTGTGCTGCCGCCTGCCCCCTTGAAGAGGTCGCCTTCCTTGCTGGATGAGCAGACGATGGCGAGCTTGTACTTCTTGGCAGGGTCATAGGTCTTGCCTTCGAGCCAGGTGAAGGGGATATCGAACGATGTCCAGGCTGCCTTTGCCGAACCGTCGGACAGAGCGGCTACTGCGACGCGCTTGTCAGAGTTGTTGATGTCGTGACCTGTCAACGTGAAGTCATCGGTCTCAGCTTCGTAGAGCACTGCCTGGATGGCGCACTCGTCGGTCTGGTCCTTGGTGACGATGTTCTCCACGTCCGTGCCGTCAATGAACGTCTTGCCCGGCGTGTACTTGTAGTAGCCCTTGAAGCGCAACGGCTTCTTGTCATAGGCGATGCCGAAGCGTGTACTGCTCAACTTGTCGGTTGTAGCCACCGACATGTCAAACCAGCCCGTGAACACCGAACCGGATGTGATGGCGGGCACCAGCGAGTTTGCCTGCGCACTTGTATCCATCGTCACCAGGCGGGCAGCGGCTGCACCTGCTACCTTGTCGTCGGTCGACTTGTAGATAGGCATGTCGGTAACCCCGAAGAGCTTCAGCATGCCTGCGCCTTCGGCACTGGAGGCCAACTCATTCGTCGGTTTCGGCTTGTCGTATGCGTTGCTCAAGAAGCTTCCTGCCACGCTTTCCCACTCGTCGAAGGAATACTTCAGCGATGCCATACGGGCGGGAGCCTTCACAACGTAGGTTGCCACGGTGCCGTTCTCCGCAACCACGGTGTAGGTCACGTCTTTGGAGAAGTCGGTGCCGTCGGCCTTGTAAGTTGCGCCGGCCGAAACCTCCACGGTGGCTTGCAGCGACTTCAGCTGCTCGTCGGTTGTGGACTCACTGACGCCGAACGTGATGGTATTGTCGTCATTGATGACCGGCTGCTGTGCCACGAACGAAGGATTGCCGGTGAAGGAGAATGCCGTCATCTTTGCCTCGCCACTCTCGTCGCCCGTCAGGCGTTCGCCGGTATAGGTCACATTGATGGTTTGCTGCATCCACAAGATAGCAAGCTTCGCTGTCACGGCACCCTTGTCCACCGTACCTTCGGTCTCCACGGTGCAGTCGCCCACACCGCTACCCAAGGTCAGTCCCTGGTTGCCGGTGAAGGTGTACACGCCCTTGTCGTCAAGTGTCACCGTCAGGCTGTCGAGCTGGATGTCGCCCAAAGGCATTCCCTGGAAGGAGAAGTCAGTCAGGAGCAAATCAACGGCGTTGCCCTTGTTCTTCGTCACGGTGATGTTCTTCGGCTCGTCGACCACCAGGCTGTTTCCCAGCATCTCCACGTTCAGCAAGCCTTTGTAGGTTCCGGCAACCTGCTCCTCGATGGGATAGGTCAGGCCCGGCACTTTCACCACATACTGCGTGGTCGTCTGACCGTCCTCTGAAACGACCTTGTAGGTCACTTCCTTCGAGAAGTCAGAACCGGAAGCCGTATAGGTGGCACCGGCGGAAACAACCACTGTCGGCACCAGCGTAGCCAGCTGTGCCTCGGTAGCCTGTTCGCTCACCGTGTACGTAATCGAGTTGTCACTGCCGATGACCGGTTGGGAGGTCACAATGGAGTTGGCAGCTACAGAGGGGTCAAAGGAGAAACTGATCATCGCAGCCTCACTGCCCAGGATGGGATCGTCGTCGTCGCTACATGCCGTGAACGTAAAAACCGCACACAGCATCAGAAGCATGGTCTTGAAAAAATCTTTCTTCATCGTCTTCGTTGTTTAATATTATATTCTTACCTTGCAGACCGTTTCGCACGGTCCGGAAAATCGCTGCAAAGTTCTTATAATTTTGCACGTACGCAAAGCCACATTATTCCGATTCTGTGTCCCATTCTTAAGATTACGACCCATGACCAACCACGAACTCCCCAAATTCGACCTCCCCATCGACTTTGTCGTCACCGACGAAATACCCGTCGCACTGCTCCAGAACTACGCCCGCTTCCCGTGCAAGATAAAGGCGTGCCTCTTCATCCTGTGCACCCGGGGCGAGGTCCGCGCCACCGTGAACCTGACCCACCTGACCATCCGCACGGGGTCCTTTATCACCCTGCTGCCGGGCAGCTTCATCCAGGTCGAGTCCATCAGCAGCGACATCCATCTCTACGTGGTCGGCTACTCGTCGGAGTTCATGGCACGGTCGAACTACCTCAAGCTGGTCGTCGACGACTTCCACTCCATCCTCCAGCACCCCGCGCTCAGCTTGCCTCCGCGCATCACACGGCTCTACGAGCAGGCCTACCGTCTGCTGATGCGCACTGCCGCCATCGGCCGCATCGAGAACGACCGCGAGGTGCTCACCCCGCTGCTCTCGCTGTCGCTGCAGACCTGCCTACGCCTGTACCACCACTATGTGCCACGCTGGGACGGGGAGCTGACGCGCGACCAGGAGATTTGTCGCGAGTTCGTCGTCCTGCTGCTGCACCACTACGCCCGGGAGCACACCGTCGCCTTCTACGCCTCGGCGTGCGGAGTGACCCTCCCGCACTTCTGTTCCGCCATCAAGCGTGCCTCGGGACGCACCGCCCTCTCGCTCATCAACAACTTCCTGATCATGAACGCCAAGGAACTGCTCTCCACGAGCCGCAAGCCGGTCAAGGAGATTGCCTTCGAGCTGGGCTTCGTCAACCCCTCCCACTTCAACCGCTTCTTCCGCGAACACACCGGCATGACGCCGCAGACGTACCGGAACTCCTGAGGACGGACGCGGCGTCCGCCCATGAAAAATGGACAACCGGCAAGCCACCCCTGCCGGCTACCGTCCGTGTGGGGAAACCGGCTGCTGCCGACCCCCGGCACACGACGACGTGCCGGCGTGAGAATGCCTTGTCAGTTGTCCATTCGTATCCGTCAGGGACGTCCGCCCCTGCTTACATCCGTTCGGGGACCTCGATGCCCAGCAGTCCCATGCCCAGGCGGACAATCTTGCCCACGTTCTCGGACAAGGCGAGACGGAAGAGCTTCAGGTTCTCGTTCTCCTCGCGCAGGATGCTGAAGTCGTGGTAGAACTGGTTGTACTCCTTCACCAGGTCATAGCAGTAGTTGGCTATGATTGAGGGGTTGTAGTCGGTCCCTGCCTGGCGCACCACGCCGGCAAAGTCCGCCAGGAGCTGTATCAGCCCTTCCTCCTTCTCGCTCAGCTCCACGTTCTCCGGCAGACGGGCGGGGACGGTCAGTCCTGCCTCCGCGGCCTTGCGCAGGATGGAGCGGATGCGCGCGTACGTATATTGTATGAAGGGACCCGTGTTGCCGTTGAAGTCGATGGACTCCTTCGGGTTGAAGGTCATGTTCTTTCGTGCGTCCACCTTGAGGATGAAGTACTTCAGCGCACCCAGCCCGACGATGCGGGCGGTGTCGTCGGCCTCTTCACGCGACACCCCGTCGAGCTTGCCCAGCTCGGTGGACGTCTCGCGGGCGGTGGCTATCATCTCCGCCATCAGGTCGTCGGCGTCGACCACCGTGCCCTCGCGGCTCTTCATCTTGCCCTCGGGCAGCTCGACCATGCCGTAGGAGAAGTGCACGAGGCCCTTGCCCCACTCGAAGCCCAGCTTGTCGAGCAGGATGGACAGCACCTGGAAGTGGTAGTTCTGCTCGTTGCCCACGACGTAAATCATCTTGTCGATGGGATAGTCGCGGAAGCGCAGCTTCGCCGTGCCGATGTCCTGGGTCATGTAGACCGACGTCCCGTCGGCACGCAGCAGCAGCTTCTGGTCCAGCCCTTCGGGCGTCAGGTCCGCCCACACGGAGCCGTCCTCCTTGCGGTAGAAGAGCCCCTTCTCCAGCCCTTCGAGCACCTTCTCCTTGCCCTCCAGGTAGGTCTCCGACTCGTAGTATATCTTGTCAAAGCCGACGCCCATCATGCGGTACGTCTCGTCGAAGCCGGCGTACACCCAACTGTTCATGCGCTTCCACAGGGCGCGCACCTCCGGGTCTCCGGCTTCCCACTTCACGAGCATCTCGCGTGCCTCCTTCATCAGAGGGGATGCCGCCTCGGCTTCCTCCTTGGTCATGCCCTTCTCCATCAGCTCAGCCACTTCCGCCTTGTAGTGCTTGTCGAACGCCACGTAGTAGTCGCCCACGAGGTGGTCGCCTTTCTTACCGGACGACTCGGGCGTCTCGCCGTTGCCGTACTTCAGCCAGGCAAGCATCGACTTGCAGATGTGTATGCCGCGGTCGTTGACGATGTTGGTCTTTACCACCCGGTTGCCATTGGCGGCGAGGATGTTCGCCAGCGCATTGCCCAGCAGGTTGTTGCGGACGTGCCCCAGGTGGAGGGGTTTGTTGGTGTTCGGCGACGAGTACTCGATCATGACCAGCGGCGAGCGGTCGGTCGCGTCCGTCAGTCCGTAACGAGCGTCCGCGTGGATGCTGTCGAGCAGCTCGACCCAGCATGCCGACGCCACCGTCAGGTTCAGGAAGCCCTTGATGACGTTGAATGCCGCCACGGCAGGCTCGTGCTCCTTCAGGTACGCACCAATCTCCTGTGCCGTCGCCTCGGGCGCCTTGCGGGAAATCTTCAGGAAGGGGAACACTACGAGGGTGAGATGCCCCTCAAACTCTTTCTTTGTCTTCTGCAGCTGCACCTGCGCAGGGGACACTTCCTGCCCGTAGAGTGCATGGATGGCCTCGATGACCGAAGCCCCTATTTTGTCTTCAATCTTCATAACGTATTGAATGCTTAGTTGCTTAGTTACTTCCTTATCGGCGGCAAAGATAGGAAGAAAAAACAATACCACAAGGCGGCGAATGTAGGGGCGACCTTTATCAATTGACAATTGACAAGGAACAATTGACAATTGCCCTTCGGCGTATGCCTGAATCCATCAGGCGGTGAATGTAGGGGCGACATAACACAATTGACAATTGACAAGGAACAATTGACAATTGCCGTGCGGCGTGGGGGATGTGTCTACAAGGCGATAATTGTCCACTGTCAATTATCAATTGTCAATTGTCAATTGAAAGTCCGGTTTTAACATCACAATTTCCTGATTTGCCGTTTTCAGGTAACGCACATTTTCGCAAAATCGTCCCAATTAGAAAAACGCGCGTTAAATATTTTAAGATACGTCCGTCGGAATGCATCAGAATAAACCTATATTCACACAATTATACCCTTTCTAACGCGAAAAAAGCATCCGCCGCACCTGTTTCCACGGTCGAAAGCACCTGTGATTGGCTTCGTACGGACGAACGACTACCGTCGTACCGACGTGTCCGCACCGTCGTAGTCGTTCGTCCGTACGAAAACACCCACCTGTCCCCATTTTTTAGAGCCCGAAGGGGCACGATTCCCGATGTGTGATTTTGCGCCCGTCCGTGTGAAAAGACCGACGGAAGGGAACGGACTGACAGAAAAATGGAACAGAAGGAAAAGAAACCGACGGGAATACCGTCAATGTGTATTTCGCGAATCGCGCGAGAAGGGCCTTCCCGGTCACCAATCCGTATTTTGGTGCAACCACGGGCATTCTCAGGCGGTTCATTTGACATTTTGACAAATTGATACAACCGCTTTCCAATTGTCAATTGACAATTGACAATGGACAATTATTCCGTTGGTGGACCGTTCCTACATCGCAGGGCAATTGTCAATTGTCAATTATCAATTGTCAATTAAATCGTTGTCAATTATAAAATAATATCATGTAAATTTGTCGCCGCATAAACACTCAAACCCTTTGAACGATGAAACTCTAGACGTGTGGAACAATGATGAAGAATGACAAAGAATTTGAAAATCTGTTCAAGAGCAACTACACCCGACTCTACTACTACGCGCTGACGTTTGTCGACGACGCCGAGGTCTGCAAGGACATCGTGAGCGACGTGTTCGAGACGCTGTGGCACGACTATGACTCCGTGCGCCCCGACGGACGGATGGCGTACCTCTATGCCTGCGTCAAGAACCGGTGCGTGGACCACCTGCGCCGTAGGTCGGTGAAGCAACGCTACGTCCTGTTCTATGCCACCGACGTCCGGGAGGGACTGCTCGGGACGGACCGCGAGCTGGAGGAACGGCTGCAACGACAGGGTCATCAGCGGGATGCCGCCACAACGGCGCTTCGTCCTGGAACAGTGCTTCTTCCACAAGAAGTCCTACCGGGAGGTGGCTGCCATCCTGGGCATCACCACGGACGGCGTCAAACGGCACATCACCACGGCGCTGAGAAACCTGAGAGACGAATTTATGTTAAAGTGAGTACCTGAACCGGAGGCTCACACGTATAGGATTGTAAAGAACCTGACAATGGAAACAAACGACAAACATAGCGACGAGTGGCTCGACTGGCTGGAGGACGCGGACACAGCCGGCGACGTCGGCAGACCTGCTGACGAGAAGGAGCTGGAACGCCTGCGCCAGGCGGTGCACGACTGCAACGGGGTCTTCGCACGGAGGCTGCACGCGGCGCCCGACACCGACCGCGCGTGGGAGGACTTCCGCCGACGGACGGCAGGACGGCACCGCCCACGCCGCAACGGATTCCTCGTGTGGGGCGGATGGACGGGCATGGCGGCATGCCTGGCGGTGCTGCTCTGGGTGTTCTTCACCCGTCCGCAGACCGACGGGCAGGCGGTGCTGATGTTCACTGCTGTGCACGACGAGCGGGGCGTGACCCTGTCGGCAGACAACGGGACGGTCTGGGAGCTGGACAAGCCGCAGGCGGCTGAGGCGCTGGAGGAACAGGGCATACGGACGGACGGGCGCGTGGCGGACTACCGGGAGGTGGAACGTGTGGAGATGCAGACCCTGACGGTCCCCCGCGGCAAGGACTTCCACCTCGTGCTGGCGGACGGCACGGAAGTGTGGGTGAACGCCGAGAGCTGCCTGCACTACCCCTCGCGGTTCACGGGCGGCGAACGGCGCGTCCGGGTGGAGGGGGAAGCCTACTTCCGCGTGGCACGCGACGAGCGTCACCCCTTCGTGGTCGAGACGACGCAGTTCAGCACGCGCGTGCTGGGCACGGAGTTCAACCTCCAGGCTTACACCGACGCGCCCTCACACGTGACCCTCGTCCGGGGCAGCGTGGTGGTGCAGGACCCGGACGGACGGGAGGAAGTGAACCTGCAGCCGGGGCAGGAGTTCACGCTGAAGCCGGACGGCTCGTCGGAGCTGCATAACGTCGACCCCTATGCACGCACGCAGTGGAAGGAGGGCTACTTCTACTTCGACCACGCATCGCTGGAGGAGATACTCCGCGGGCTGGGCCGGTGGTACAACGTGGACATCGAGGTGAACGCCGACCCGGAGCTGCTCGACTTCCACCTGCACTACGTCGCCGACCGCAGGGGCACGCTGGAGGAGGCGTTGAAGCGCCTCAACGGACTGCAACGCCTGACAGCGGTCCTGGAGGGGAACCGCATCGTGCTCCGCTGACGGCTCAGGGCTGCAGCGGACGGCGCCCTGCCTTCCGGTACCAGAGGCAGAACCACAGGGTGGCGCCGATGACGGAGAGGATGGCGACGACGCCCGTGGCACTGACGGGGATGCCGAAGCCCTCGGGCGCGATGCAGATGTAGGTCGTGCAGACCGCCGTCATGAAGAGGGCGGGGAAGAACGTGACAAGGAAGGCAGGCTTCCGCCGCTCGCGCACCAGGTAGACGGTCACCGCCCAGAGCGTGAAGATGGACAGGGTCTGGTTCGCCCAGGCAAAGTAGCGCCAGATGATGTTGAAGCCCTCGGCGTCGCGCAGGCTGTAGATGAGCAGCCCCACCGCCAGGGTGAACATGGGGATGCAGATGTAGAGGCGGCGTCGGATGGTGCGTTGCTCCATGCCGAGGAAGTCCGCCACGATGAGCCGCGCCGAGCGGAAGGCAGTGTCGCCGCTGGTGATGGGTGCGGCAATGACGCCGATGACTGCCAGCACGGCGCCCACGGTGCCAAGCCAGTCCTTCGTCAGGGCATCGACGATGACGGCGGCGTTGGTCTCTCCCATCCCATGGTCCTGGAAGAAGCAGGTGGCTGCCGCCGCCCAGATGAGGGCGACGATGCCCTCGGCTATCATCGCACCGTAGAAGACGGGGCGCCCGTGGCGTTCGCTGGTCATGCAGCGTGCCATGAGGGGACTCTGCGTGGCGTGGAACCCGCTGATGGCTCCGCAGGCGATGCTGACGAACATGATGGGGAAGATGGGCAGCGTGTCGGCGTCGGGGTGGGTGTTCTCCAGCCCGTGCCAGAGCTCGGGCAACGCAGGGTGGTGGACGTAGAGCATCACGAGGATGCTGACAGCCATGAAGAGCAGTGCGACGGCAAAGAGCGGATAAATCTTGCCGATAATCTTGTCGATGGGGAGCATCGTGGCGAGGATATAGTACAGGAAGACAACGACAATCCAGAAGGTCGTGTCGAGCGCGTCGGGCGTCAGCTTGGCGAGCAGGTCCGCGGGACCGGCGACGAAGACGGCTCCCACGAGAATCATCAGGATGATGGAGAAGACGCGCATGACCTGTTCGGTCGTCCGACCCAGGTAGCGCCCGATGATGTCGGGCAGGCTTTCCCCGCCGTGACGGAGCGAGAGCATGCCGGAGAGGTAGTCGTGCACGGCGCCGGCGAAGATGCTTCCGAGGACAATCCAGAGGAAGGATGCGGTGCCGAACTTGGCGCCCATGATGGCGCCGAAGATGGGTCCGAGGCCCGCAATGTTCAAGAACTGAATCATGAAAATCTTCCACGTCGGCAACGCGATGAAGTCCACGCCGTCGGCTTTGGTCAGGGCGGGTGTCGGGCGGTCGTCGGGACCGAAGAGGCGCTCCATGAAGCGGCCGTAGAGGAAGTAGCCGGCGATGAGTGCCAGCAGGCAAAGTGTAAAGCTCAGCATAGTGTGTCTTTCTTTTTGTTCGTATACAGGTTCATCTCTCTAATAGTCTGACGCCGGAGAGGCGGTACAGGTTCCGGATTGTCATTCCGGCGCAAATGTAGGTGTTTTTTTGTTTCAGCGGAAGGGCTGACGGACATTCTTTCGGGCCTGCCGGGGCACAAACTTCAATTTTCTTTCAAATTTCTTCACTTTTGCAGTACCCATTTCCCGGGTGTGTACGTATAGAGGTTAAACAGCGCGAATATTTATTAACTTAACACGAATCATGCATGGAACAGCTACTTAAGCAACAATTGCATCAGAGAGTAAAATGGTGCCTGATGGTGGTGCTCGCGCTTTGCGTCAGCCTTCCCACCTCGGCACAGGGCACCTTGAAGGAGCGGCTCTCCTTCGAGTGTACGAATGAAAGCCTGGCATCGGCTTTCCGGAAACTGGAACAGGCGTCCGGCTACAAAATCCTGTTCACCTACGAGGACGTGCAGTCCTACCGTGCCACAGTGTCGGTGAAAGACAGTCCCGTGAGCGACATCATGGACGCACTCATCGCAGGGCATCCGCTGACCTACCGCCTGGAGGGGAGCTACATCACCGTGGTGCCTGCCCGACAGACGGGGAGCACCGGCGCCGCACGGTCTGCCACGGGAAAGGTGAGCGACGTCGGGGGGAACCCCATCCCGGGTGTGTCGGTGGTCTCGGACGACGGAAGCCTGAAGGGCATCACCAGAGCCGACGGAACGTTCGCCATCAACCTCCCCGCGGGGAAGGACGTGCGGTCGTTCGCCTTCTCGTTCATCGGTATGAAGAGCAAGACGGTCGCCTTCAAGGGACGTCCGCTGAACGTCACCCTGGAGGAGGACGCGCAGACGGTGGACGAGGTGGTCGTCACGGGTATCTTCGAACGTAAGAAGGAGGGCTTCACCGGCTCTGCCAACCGCATGACGGGCGACGAGATACGCAACCTCTCGTCGGGCAACATACTCAACGCCATCACGATGCTTGACCCGGGCTTCCGCATGGGGGACAACATGCTCTCGGGCTCCAATCCCAGCTCCGTGCCCGACTTCACCATGCGCGGACAGTCGAGCATGGGCGACTATTCGACCGACGAGACGGTCATCATGCGTGGCGACATCGACACGCGCCCGAACCAGCCGCTGTTCGTGCTCGACGGCATTATCGACGTCGGTGTGACGAAAATCATGGACCTCGACCCGGCACAGATTGAGAGCGTGACGCTCCTGAAGGACGCCGCCGCCATGGCCATCTACGGTTCACAGGCGTCCAACGGTGTCGTGGTTGTCGAGACGAAGGCACCCGAGGCGGGACGCTTGCGCGTGACCTACAACGGCAACTACAAGGTGGAGTATCCCGACCTGACAGACTACCACCTGCTCAATGCCGCCGAGAAGCTGGAGCTGGAACGGCGCGCGGGCTACTATGACGAGAGCGGAACCATCACCAACGTGGAGAACCGCTACGACGTGTACCGGCGCAAGTACCTGGAGGTGCAGCGTGGCGTGGACACCTACTGGCTCTCCCAGCCGCTGGAGACCGTCTTCGCACACCGCCACGGCATCAACCTGGAAGGCGGAACGCAGGAGCTGCGCTACAAGATATACGCCGGACTGAACGACGCCCCGGGCATCATGCGCGGCACGGGCGTGAACGGCAAAAGCGTCAGCATCGACATCCGCTACCGCTACAAGGGGCTGCTCATCAGCAACATCGCCTACGTGGACTATACCACCTCGGACCGGACGTCGCCCTACGGCACCTTCGACCAGTACGCGCGCCTGAACCCCTACTACCGCATTCGCGACGAGCACGGGCAAATCCAGCAATACCTGGAGCAGGCAGTTTATGACGAGAGTGGTATCAACTCCGCCGGCATGACCGTGGGGAACCCCATGTACAACACGCTCTACAACTCCATCGACCGCAACGTGGCATTCGAGGTGCGCGACGCCTTCCGTGCCGAGTACTCGCCCCTGCAGAACCTGCGCCTCGCCATGGACCTCACGGTGACGAAGACCACGTCGGACACCGACATCTTCAAGTCCGCCAACCACACCGACTTCATCGAGGTGACCGACCTGGAGGAGCGCGGCTCCTATCGCTGGACGAACGCCACGTCGCTCGACTGGGACCTCGCCTTCACAGCCAGCTATAACAAGGTGTGGCAGAACAGGCACGTACTCGCCACCTTCTTCCGCTACAACATCAAGGAGACCAAGGACCACAGCGCCGGCGCCTATGCCACCGGCTTCCCCAACGACAACATGGACGAGGTGTTCCTCGGTGCGAAGGTGCAGCAGAACGAAGGCAGTGAGAACACCACCCGCTCCTTCGGCGGCGTGGCGACGCTGAGCTACACCTATGACCAGAAGTACGCCGTCGACGTGAACGGGCGTATGGACGCCTCTTCGGAGTTTGGACGGAACAACCGCTACGCCCCGTTCTGGTCGGCAGGTCTCCGCTGGAACGCCGACAAGGAGAGCTGGATACACCGCCTGGGCTTCGTCGACGAACTGGTGCTGCGCGCCACCTACGGTGTGACGGGCGAACAGGGCTTCCAGGCTTACCAGGCACTGCAGATGTACAACTACTCCAACTCCATGCGCATCTACCAGAGCTCCGACGTGGTGGGCACGCTGCTCTACGGCATGGGCAACCCGGACCTGAAGTGGCAGACGACCGACTCGTGGAACGTGGGCCTGGACTTCACCCTCTTCAACAACCGGCTGAGCGGACGCTTCGAGTACTACTACAAGCTGACGGAGAACACCGTGCTCGACTATTCGCTCGCACCCTCCATCGGCTTCAACACCATCAAGGACAACGTGGGCAACATCTCGAACGAAGGTTACGAGTTTACCCTGCGCTGGATGCCCTACTACAACGTGGCACAGCAGATGAACCTGAGCTTCGTGGTCAACGGAAGCCACAACAAGAACACCATCAAGAAGATTTCCAACGCCCTTCGTGCCCGCAACGAGGAGCAGATGCAGGAGGACCCCGACAACCCCAACAAGCTGTCGCGCCCCCTGCCGCGCTACGAGGAGGGCTACTCGCAGTCCATGATCTGGGCGGTCCGCTCTCTGGGCATAGACCCGATTACCGGACGCGAAATCTTCCTGACACGCGATGGGGAACGCACCAGCGAGTGGAACGCCGCCGACCAGGTCCCCGTGGGTGACACCGAACCGGACCTGCAGGGCACCATGAGCCTCAACTTCAACTGGAAGGGGCTCAGCGTGAACGTCGCCGCACAGTACCGCTACGGCGGACAGTACTACAACAAGACCCTCGTGGACAAGGTGGAGAACGCCGACCTGCGCTACAATGTCGACCGCCGCGCCTACACCGACCGCTGGCAGAACGTGGGCGACCTTGCCGTCTTCAAGGCAGTGACGCAGGACGTCAACGGCTCGCAGACGAAGGCAAGCACCCGCTTCCTCATGGACCAGAACGAGCTGGTGCTCAACACCATCAACATACAGTACCGCTTCGAGCAGCGCTACACTCCGTGGATTAAGCGACTCGGCTTGAGCAGCGCCAGCGTGGGACTCTACATGGAGGACCTCTTCCACTGGTCGACCATCCGGCAGGAGCGGGGCATCGAGTACCCGATGTCGCGCCAAATATCCATGTCACTCAACTTAACCTTCTAACACAACGTGCAAACAATGAGAAAACTATACTACCTCGCAGCCTGCCTGCTGGCGCTCTGCACCTCATGCAGCGACTGGCTGGACGTCAAGCCAAAGACGAACGTGGAGGAAGAGGACCTCTTCAAGAACGAACAGGGTTTCAAGGAAGCCCTCACGGGAATCTACATCAAGATGAGCGAGACACAACTCTACGGACGGGAACTGACCTACGGATTCCTCTCGCAACTCGCACAGAACTATCTCTCGGACGGTAATGAACTGGCGGACTACTACGAGGACACGTGGTACACCTACCCGTCGACGCGTACGGAGACCTACATCAACGACTTCTGGACGGAGGGCTACAACACCATCGCCAACATCAACAACCTGCTGGCGAACATTGAGAGCAGGGGCAACGTCATCGTCACCGACGGCTATCACGACCTCATCAAGGGCGAAGCGCTCGGACTGCGCTCATTCATCTACTTCGACCTGCTGCGCATGTACGGGCCCATCTACCGCGACAACGCCTCGTCGCCCTCGCTCCCCTACCGCACGCAGTTCGACCGCAACGTCGCCAAGCTGTTGCCGGCAACGGAGGTCATCGACAGCATCATCGACTGCCTGCATGAGGCGGAAGCCCTGCTGGAGAACGACCCGATGAACATCTCCTTCCCCACATACAGCGAGGACACCAGCATCGACCCCTTCCTCAACTACCGCTTCAACCGCATGAACAAGTATGCCGTCAAGGGAGAGCTCGCCCGCGCCTACCTGTGGAAAGGTGACAAGACCAATGCCGCCCGCTACGCACGGGAGGTCATCGACGCGCAGAAACCCGGAGGAGGGGACATGTTCACCCTGATATCCGATAACACACAGGACAAGATATGCTCCACCGAGCTGATGTTCGCCATCAATATGGACTCCAACACCTTTGCCGACCGCATCGAGAGCGAGTTCGCCATCACCATGTGGAACTACTACATCATCACTGACGTCAATTTCCTGTACGACATCTTCGACGTCGAGACCGACGGACAGAACGACATGCGCATGAAGGAGGGCATGGGCTTCAGCATCAACGCCAACGGCGCCTACACGCTGAAGTACAGTCAGAACCAGCTCTTCTCCTTTGCCCTGGAGAACAACATCCCCCTCATCCGCCTGCCGGAGATGTACTATATCCTTGCCGAGTGCACGGACGACCTCAGCGAGGCGACCAGCCTCATCTCCACCGTGCGCACCATGCGCGGCGTCGACGCCCTGGAGACCTTCCGCAACGACACCGAGCGCATGCAGGCCATCGAGAAGGAGTACCGCAAGGAGTTCTATGCCGAGGGACAGCTCTGGTTCTTCTACAAGCGGCTGGGCTACACCACCTTCCTCGGCTGCCCCATTGCCAACATGACCGAGGGGAACTACCGTTTCCCGCTGCCCGACGACGAGATAGCCCTGGGCAACATCTACTAACCACCATACGCTAACGATTATGAAGAAGCTCACATACATCCTGCTCCTCTGCCTGACGGCGCTCCTGCCCGCCTGCAACGAGGAGGAAATCGCGCCCTACAGCGACGCCTTGGGCATCAACTTCCTCGCCTGGGACAGCTACGGACAACCGGTAGACAACTACCAGAACCTGACCACGAAGGTCAACTTCTACAACTACTATGCTGCCAAGGGGATGGCATTCACCGACACCACGACGAAGGTCTGCGTGCAGCTCGAAGGCATCATCCCCGACCACCCGGTCAACGTACGCCTGCGGGTCGTCGAGGCTGAGGGATACCCCCTCGCCGATGTCATCCTGCCCGGAGACTCCGCCATCGCCGCGGGCGAATACCGGCGCACCATCACCTTGGGTATCCGCAAGCCCGAAGTGGCGGACACCGAGTACCGCGCCATCCTCACCTTCGACTATGAGAACTCCGACGTCGTGCCCGGCACGAAGGAACGTCAGCAGTACACCCTCATCCTCACCGACGAGACGGACTGGGAGTCCATGTACGTCGATAACGCAGACGAGTGGAACAGCTACTACGCCGCCACACTGGGCACGTTCGGACCCGTCAAGGCGCGCTTCATCCTCGTCGCCATGGGCGAGGCAGGCTACAGCGCCGACAACGTCACGACCATCTACAACCTCACACAGATGATGCCCTCCTACGGCTTCGGACGTTACATGAGCATCCTCACCTCCGCCCTCGACGAGTGGAACAGCACACACGACACACCCCTCGCCGAAGCCGACGGCACACCGGTATCATTCCCTAACAACTAACGCCTATGAAGACCATCAGATATGCACTCTGCATCGCCGCCGCGACCCTCTGCGCGGGATGCTATGAAGACGAAGGCAACTACACCTACGACGACACGCTCGAAGACATCAGCGTCAGCCTCGACAAGGCTTTCAACGTCCGCATGGACAAGGAGGCGTTCACCTACACCATCACGCCCGACATCACCACGCCCGACGGCGACAAGTCGTACCTCGAATACGCCTGGACGCAAGGCTCCGCACCCATGTCGCTCCCGCAGGACACCATCTCCCGCGAGGAGGCGCTCACCGTGACCATCGACCCCGAGTCGGAGGACTTCAGCTACAACTACTACTTCCGTCTCTACGTGAAGGACAACCGGCGGGGCATCACCGTCATGCGACCGACGGAACTGGTCATCTTCAAGCCCTTCACCGACTCCTGGATCGTGCTCCACGAGACCGGCGGACACGCCGAACTGGGCTCGGTCGAGTATGCCAACGGGGAAATCTTCATCACCCCGGATGCCTACACCCAGGAGAGCGGAACCTCCTTCACCGGACGGCCCGTCCGCCTCTGCTCGCGCCAGTACAACACACAGAAGTACACCTGGCTCTACGAAGCGCCCTCGCAGCTCTACGTCCAGACGACCGACCTGTCGGAGTCGGGGCTGCTCAACCAGGTCGACGGGCTCAGCCTCATGGCGGACTGGAACAGCCTCCTGCCTGAACACCTGCTGGGGCTGGTCGACTTCGACCGCATGCAGTGCTCCGCCTCGCAGAACGGCATGACCATGTGCAGCAACGGACACGTGTTCCGTGCCAACAACACCTCGCCCGTCATGTTCGAGATGCTGCCCTCCGTCAGCCTCTCGGGGGACTACTACATCGAGCAGGTGGCAGGCGGACCGCACACCGCCATCGCCTTCGACAAGCTCGGGCACCGCTTCGTCCACTGCAACCTCCAGACGGGAGACTCGTGGTCGGGCTATGCGCCCAGCGCGGACATGTATGGCGGGGAAATCGTGCCCATAACCTACCGCAGCGGACTGGACGTGGCTGACCCGAACGCCATCGACCCGCAGGAGGAGATTCTCAAGTTCGTCGGCGGGTACCACTACGAGGTCAGCGGCATCGCCCCCTGGCAGAAGTACTCCACCTACGCATGGACCGTGTCGCCCGACGGGCAGTCGCACATCTACGTCATGCGCTACTACTCGCTGACGCACTCTGACGTGGCGACCGTCTCCGGACGCTATGACTTCCCCACCCCCGAAGGCGTGGACCGCCAGACACCCATGGCATCGGGACCGACGTACAGCAACCTGCTCTTCTACGCCGTGGGCAACAAGGTCTACCGGCTCGACTTCACCTCGGGCAACAGCACGGTCATCTACCAGCACGAGGACGCGTCGGCTAAAATCTCCGCCCTGCTGATGGCGCACAACTCCGTGTTCCAGAACGACGCCGACACCAACGGGGCGGACACCTACGGACACCCCTTCAGCCGTACACTCGGCGTGGCTGTCAACACCGGCGACGGACAGGGCCAGCTCATCGTCCTGCAGCTCAACACGGCGGGCAATGTGGACAGCGACCACACCTACCCCTCGACGCAGGTACACACGGGCTTCGGTCCCATCACCGACATCGCGTTCATCTGACCACTGTCCGCGGGGACATGCCGGGGCACACGCGACACGCCTGTCCCGCATGCCCTCCGGACGCATCCATCACAAGACTCAACCACCCAAAGACATACGTATGAAACACCTCATCCACACACTCGCGACAGCCGCCCTCCTGGCGTCCGCCTGCCAGCCGGCACCTGCACCGACCACCGTACACCTGCAGGGACAACTCGTCGACATGGGCACGACCGACGTGCCGATGCGCTATGACGGGGCGGCATCCCTCGTCGGTGACAGCCGGGACATCATCCTGCACACCGACGCGGAAGGACGGTTCGACACGGTCCTCACCCTGACTGCGCCGACGTACTACAGCATCAGCCGCAACACGCTCTACCTCACACCCGGCGACGACCTGACCCTGCGCATCACGCAGGACAACCGGCAGGCGGAGTTCACGGGGCAGGGAGCGTCCGTGAACACGTACATGAAGGGACGGCTCTTCCCCAAGGGCGGATCCTTCCTGGAGGGAGGCTCGAACCTGCGCCCCGACTTCGCCCGGACGAAAGCCCTCGTCGACAGCCTGGCTGCCGTCCGCCGTGCCCAACTCGACACGCTGACGGGAGCCACCGACGCCTTCAAGCGGCTCGAAGGGGCACGCATCACAGCCGACGTCGCCAACAGCTTCCTGTCCTATCCGTCCTATGCCGCCATGCGCGGCTACCTGCAGATGACGCCGGAGAGCCTGGACTCGGTCTATGCCACGCTCAAGCCCGACCTCGTCCCGCTGCTCCGCACGCTGACTGACGACGAACTGCCCGACGTGGCAGTCGTCCGCGATGTCCTCGGCAGCCTCGCTACGCCCTACACTCCCGCCCTTGAAGCCATCGCCGGCGAGGTGACGCTCAGCCCCCGTGCCCGGGAGCTCTATGCCGCCGCCGGACAGGTGAACCGGCTGCGGCACCGGGTCGACGAAGCGCAGTTGCAGGCTGCACGAGCCTTTGCCGACAGCCTCACCCACACGGACTTCGCCGACGAGCTGCGCGCCAAGCTCGACCAGGCAGCGCGCCTGCTGAAGGGGCAGCACGCCATCGACTTCTCCTTCACCGACACCGAGGGCAAGGCACACCGCCTGTCCGACTTCCGCGGGAAGGTGCTCTACCTGGACTTCTGGGCGACGTGGTGCGGACCGTGCATCCAGGAGTCGCCCCACTTCGAGAAGCTCGCCACCCGGTTCAAGGATGCCGACGTGGTGTTCATCCCCATCTCGACCGACACCGGAAGGGAGGTGTGGCTGTCCTACCTGAAGGCGCATGACAAACAGCTGCCGCAGTACAACAGCACCGACGAGGCGCTCCGCACGGGCTGGAGCATCCACTACATCCCGCGCTTCGTGCTCATCGACCGCGACTTCAACATCGCCGACGCCTACGCCCCGCGTCCCTCTCAACCCGAAGCGGCAGAGGCTCTGCAAGGCCTGTTGGGCAATTGACAATTGACAATTGAAAATTGACAATTATCGCCTGATGGGTGCATACACACGCCGAAAGGCAATTGTCAATTGTCCATTGTCAATTGTCAATTATCAATTGTCGCCTGATGGGTGCATACACACGCCGGACGGAGACGGTTCCGTCCGTACAACCGGACGAAGGGGGTATATACAGACAGAGGAGACAGCATGGACGAACCATGAAGCTGTCTCCTCTTCATTAAAATGTTTTTGTGTATGATATATCAGTCCCTTCCGCCGTCCGTCCGGAGGAAAGTCCGCCGGGGGATGCGTGCGGGAGCTGGAAGGTTTAGGTCCTTACTTGATGTACTCTTCCCACTTCGTCAGGCGCATGTCTCCCGTGCGGAGGAAGGTGTCGTGCATGGCGAAGGCTGCGCTCAGGCTGTGGCGCGTGTGACCCTTCGCACTGCCCTTCACATAGTCCCACAACATCTCGCGGTACGACGGGTGGGCACAGTGCTCGATGATGAGCTCTGCACGCTCCATCGGGCTCTTGCCGCGCAGGTCCGCCACACCCTGCTCCGTCACGATGATGCTCACGGAGTGCTCGCTGTGGTCGTGGTGAGAAACCATCGGGACGATGGCGCTTATCTTGCCTTCCTTCGCCACCGACGGGCAGGTAAAGATGCTCAGGTAGGCGCTGCGGGTGAAGTCGCCCGAACCGCCGATGCCGTTCATCATCTTCGTTCCGCAGACATGCGTCGAGTTGACGTTGCCGTAGAGGTCCACCTCCAGCGCGGTGTTGATGGTGATCAGACCCAGACGGCGCACGACCTCCGGGTTGTTGGAGATTTCCGAGGGGCGGAGCACCAGCTTGTCACGGAAGAAGTCGATGTTCCCGTAGATGTCGTTCAGGCACTCGTTGGTGACGCTGAGCGAGCACGTACTGCCGAACTTCACGCGTCCCTGCTTGATGAGCCCGACGACGGAGTCCTGCAACACCTCGGTGTACATTTGGAAAGCGGGGATGTCGGGGTTGCGTCCCAGCGCGCCGAGGACGGCGTTGGCGATGTTGCCCACACCGCTCTGCAACGGCAGGAAGGTGTCGGGGATGCGTCCGGCACGCATGTCGGCAGCCAGGAAGTCGGCCACGTTCTGTCCGATGCGGTCGGTCACCGGGTCGGGGGCAGTGAAGGCACGTGCCTCGTCCGGCTTGTTCACCTCGACGATGCCCACGATTTTCGCCGGGTCCACCTGCACGTAGGGCACACCGATGCGGTCGCTCGGCTTGTAAATCTCGATGGCGCGGCGGCAGGGCGGGTCTTGCGGCTCATAGACGTCGTGCATGCCGATCATGTTCTTGCTGTGTGCGGCATTCAGTTCGACGATGATGCGGTCGGCGAGGCGGGCCACGGTGGGTGCGATGCCGACGGCGGCGGTGAGGTAGATTTTCCCGTCAGGTGTCACGTCGCACGCCTCGATGATGGCAGTGTCGACATGTCCCAGGAAGTTGTAGCGTACGCGTTGCGCCATCTGCGAGAGATGGAGGTCGTTGTAGGCTATTTCGCCGTTGTTCACCGCCTTGCGGAAGTCGGGGTGCGGAAGCGTATCGCCTTGGCACGCGAGAGCACGCCGTCGCACGAGTCGCCCGTGGAGGCGCCGGTGAGGATATTGATTTTAAACGGACGCCCGGCAGCGTGTTCCGCTTCGGCGATTTTTGCAATCTCGGGGGTGACGGCTTTCGGCGTACCGGCAGGTGTGAACCCGCTCAGTCCGATGGTGTCGCCGTCTTTGACAAGGGCGGCAGCCTCAGCTGCCGAGATGATGTGGTATCCCATACGCGTCAAAGGTGTTTTTTGGTTGGTTATGATTTACAGTTTGTCAGTCGAAATGTCTGGGGGAGTCTCTCTCTCGGGAAGGGGTCGGTGCTCCGTGTGGAGCGTACCGCGGGGAAAGTGGTGGGGACGCATGTCCGTCGTCCGAGGCGGGCGGAAAGGCGTGGGGGACGAGCCGGCAAGAAAACAGGGTTGATGATAGATGCTTGCTTGGGTTTCACTGTCTGCTTGTCGATTCATCCCCTTAGTCCCCTCTTATACCTTTATATATAAGATTAATATTTCCGATTAAAAATCTCCGAGTAGATGAACGCCCGCCGGGCTTCTTCGGGTGAGCCGAGCCGTATGTCGTTGCCCGGCGTCCGCTTCTGCGGGTGTGGGACCTGCCTGCGTCCGTGTGGCGGACCTGATGCCGCGGCTTCCGCTTGGGCAGGTTGTATCAGGGGTGGTGGCGGGCTTTTCTTCCCGGTCTTCACCCGCGGACGGCTGACGGGTGGTGCCTCGTCCGCCTCCCATCGCTCCTCTTCGTGCCGGGGGACAGGGACCTCCGGTTGCGCCACCGGCTTGGCAGGATTGCGCCGCCGTTCCTTGGCAAGCTCCTTGCGGACGTTACGTACGACCGCAAAGCCTATGATGGCGAAGATGACGATAATTTGGATGAATTCCATGGTTCAACTCTCCTTGGGTTACGTTGGATGTCCAAAGATAGGTATTGTTTTTGGGAAACAAAAGGAATACTGCACATTTTCTTCGAAAAGATGCAGGAAACGGTCCAACCACGCTTCAATTGACAATGGACAATTGACAATGGACAATTGCCTTTCGGCGTAGGTATGAACCCATCAGGCGGTGAATGTAGGGGCGACATAACACAATTGACAATTGACAATGGACAATGGACAATTGCCGTGCGGCGTGGGGGATGTGTCTACAAGGCGATAATTGTCCACTGT
>ENA-OPTB01000583-OPTB01000583.1-human-gut-metagenome-genome-assembly--contig:-NODE-583-length-34977-cov-6.664538_pt1 | contig 34977 bp, 32 predicted proteins | sample MGYA00241810_ERZ501911 | MGnify/ENA primary metagenome ERZ501911 (study PRJEB25962, sample SAMEA2042304) | human gut metagenome | biome: human gut; feature: human-associated habitat; material: faeces... | reverse complement strand
AGAGCGTACCGCCCGTCTGCTTGGCAATCTGTTCTGCTACATACTGCGTGTTGCCGCTCCAACTGAAATAAGCGACCAATATTTTTTTGTCCTGTGCGTACAGGCTCATTCCGCCCATAACGAGCAGGGCGATGAGTGCGATAATCTTTGTTTTCATTCGTTCTTATTGTTTAGTATTATTATTCAATGATTCCAATCTCACGAAGCCAATTTCCCACATTCGATTCGTTGCTCAGGCTTCCGCTGGTCAATCCCAATCCGTCCAGATGCGCCTCGGCTCCTGAAGTCAGTTCTGCGATGCGTGCCAGTGTCTCGTCACGGTAGGTTGATGCGTAGGTGCAGAACGGAACGACAGTCTTTCCTGCAAAATCGTAACTCTCGGCGAAAGTGCAGATAATCATCGGTGTGGTGTGCCACCATACGGGACAACCGATAAAGATAGTGTCGTATTCCGCCCACGCTTCTTCATCAATTGAGTTGCTTATGGCAGGACGGGCATCGCTGTCCCGTTCTTCCAATGCCACTTCGGTGCATTCGGTATAATCTTCGGGATAAGGCGTGACTGGCTCTATACGGAACAGGTCAGCCCCGGTTTGTTCGACAATCTGCTGTGCCATCCGCTGTGTGGTTCCTCCCCAACTGAAATAGGCCACAAGGATGTTGCTGTCTCCCGAAGGTGTGTCCGGGTCGTTAGGGTCTTCAGGTTCGTCTGAATCATCAGAGTTGTCATTCGGGTCATCTGGTGTGCCGGGCTGTTCTGTCCCCGGTTCTTCCGTCACGGGGTCATCGTCCCCGCAGGCGTTGAAAGTGAAGGCGGCAAGCGCCATCATCAGGTAAACAAAATACTTTTTCATCGTTCCTGTAATTTATCGGTTATTACTCTCCTTATAACTATTGTATTCCTCGTCCGTTACCGGCTCCCGCCACGTCACGCCGCCTTTTTCCCGCTGTGTGCCGATGGCTATATGCGTAAATTCGCTGTCGGGAGCCGCTCCGTGCCAATGGACGACATCAGGGGCAATCTTCACCACATCGCCGGGCAGGAGCAGTTGGATGGGTTTGCCTTTCTCCTGATAATAGCCTTTGCCGGAAGTGCAGAGCAAAAGCTGTCCTCCTTTGTGGCTGTGCCAACTGTTGCGGCATCCGGGTGCGAAGGTCACGTTGGACACTGTGCAGCCGAAACCGTCCTGCGGAGCGACATAGCCTTGCAGCCAGGCCTTGCCTGTAAAATTCGGATTGTCGGGCATCAGCGTACCGCGTGCGAACGGGTCGTCATCGTCCAGCCCATTCACTAAGGTTGTCATTTGCCTGAGCTGCCCTTCGGTAATGCCTTGACGCAGGCAGATGGCGGAATGTGACTTCAACATCGGTTCTACCCCCTCGCCCATTGCGGTAAGGATGGACACGGTGGCCAGTTCGCGCTCCTGCCACGTAAGCAGGTCACGCTCGAAGATGTCGCAGAACAGGTGTTCCTTCAGGTATTGCTCAATGATGGGGGCAAAGGCTGCATAGCCTGTCTTGGGCGCATCGGCTGGTGCGCCACTCAACTTTTCAAGCAATTCCGCTCCACGGGTGTACTTGTCCCGTTTGTCGGTTATGGCTGATGCCTCGCGGCCTACGGTATCGGTAATGCCTTGTGTCTTGCGGCTGTCCAATACTTCTATAAAGGTCTGCAGGGCACGCAGGCTGCGGGGAAATCCGCAATAGGCGTAGGCGTGTACCAATACTTCCTTGATTTCATTTACTGTCATCCCATTGTCCAATCCACGGGAAAGAGATGTTTTCAGATTATTCAAGTCTCCCCGCGCCGTGGCCGAAGCGATGAGTACGATGTTCTGCTGGCGGATGTCCAGCGTGTCCGTTTGCTGTGCCTGTGCCGTCTGGCAGAGGGCAAGCAAAAGAAGTGTCAGGGATAAGATAGCTGTCTTCATAAATCATTCTGTTTTAATTATTATTCTGTGTGCAAAGTTACGCCGTAAGCCATCGCCCGTCCATACACAGATTACAGAAGGAAGCACCAATATCAACGAATGTATTTCGAGCATACCTCATACGGCGTATAAGGGTATCTCTAACAGCGTATGAGGTGGTCTCATACGCCGTATGTGCTCAAAAGAAAAAGCATCCCCGAAATTCTCATTCCGAAGATGCCCTACGTTTATATGTTATGAGACTAAGAAGAGTAGTTAGTCAAGACTTTTCTCTTTCAACCAAGCGGACAACAAGTCGGCAAGCTGCACGTTGTTCTTTTCTGCAAACAAGAAGTGCGAGTTGCCTTTGATGCCCTCGTCCGGCAGGTGTACCACCGTGGCATCGCCACCGTGACGATTGATGCAATCGGCAAACATCCGTGCCATTTGCAGGCGTACACGCCAACTGTCCATTGCCCAATTATCACTCGGCTCATCGGGAATGTAGTCGCCGTAATAAATGATGATAGGGAAACGGGTCAGTTTCTCGAAGTCAGCCAAAGGAATGGATGTTGCCCTCAATGCCCCGAATGGACTGATGGTCTGCAAGGGTTCGGGTGTCTCGCCTTCGGGAAAGACGAAGCCGCTGCCCGGTTCGTAGGAGACAATGGCACGTACCTTGTCGTTCTTGATGGCGGTATGCCAGCCCGGTCCGCCGCCTTGTGAATGGGTGACGAGGATGCCGCCGCCAATCTTGTCCATCAGTGCTGCCACATCGGTAGCTATCAACTGTTCATCGTATGCCCCAGTATTGGGCGTGATTTGGCGGAAGAACTGCTCCAACGCTTCTGCCGACTGCGGGAACTGGCTGCCGTCATAATAATCCGGCCAAACGCCCATTCGGAAATTTTCAAACCAGAATTGGTCATCTGTCGTTGCCTTGATGGTTTCGTCCACCGTGCTGCGTCCAGCACGGCCTCGGCGCGGCTGGTCTATCAAGTAGGTGCTGAATCCCCGGCGCAGGAAAAGGGTGGAAAAACCTTCCCGTCCATCTGGCGTGGTTTCCCACGTCTTGGCGGATTGCCCGGCTCCGTGCAGAAATACAAACGGATTCTTGCGGGCATTTGCCGGAATCTGGTAAGACACATAGGCGTGGTCGCCGTGCAGAGTCTGTCCGTCCGGTTTCATGGGTTGATGCGTGTCGTAAGTTCCTTGTGCAGTCTTTACCGTTCCACCAATTAAGAAACTGCCTTGCTCACGGATGGGCAGGATACTGTCATTCGTCATCTCCACTTGTGTCTGTGATGATTGTCCTCCACAACTTGTACACAGGGCAATCATAGCAGACAGGATAAAATAATTCAATCGCTTCATATTGTTATGCTTTTATTTTTGTTCCACCAAATACATCGGACATAGGCATCGCATCCAACGCCTTATCTATTTGTTTGACTTCCGCGTTCGTCAGCATGACATCTGTTGCTCCGGCATTTTCCTGTAACCGGTCAAGTTTCCGTGTGCCGGGAATGGGGACTATCCACGGCTTCTTGCAGAGCATCCACGCGAGGGAAATTTGTGCGGGTGTGGCGTTCTTCCCGTCGGCGATGTGGCGGATGAGTTCCAGCAGTTCGCGGTTTTGGGCGTAGCTGTCCGGCTGGAACTGCGGCATCCCTACCCGGTAATCCGTGCCTGCCTCGAAACGAGAGTCGGCAGTGTAACGGTCGGACAGCAGTCCGTTGGCGAGCGGAGAGAATGCCACCAGGCCGATGCCCAATTCCTCCAACGTGGGGAACAACGCCTCGTGCCAACGTGCCATCATCGAATAGCGGTCTTGCACGGCTGATAGTGGGCATATCGCGTTGGCTCGGCGAATGTCCGCCTCCGATGCTTCCGACAAGCCCCAATAGAGTACCTTGCCCTCCCGTATCAAGTCCTGTACGGTTCCCGCCACGTCTTCTATTGGCACATTCGGGTCGGGGCGGTGCTGGTAGTATAGGTCTATGTAGTCCGTCCGCAAGCGGCGGAGCGAGCCTTCTACCGACCGGCGTATGGTTTCGGGACGCGAATCGGGTATCAGCGGATAAGGCACGCGCCCGCTTTCCTTGTCGAAGCGGATGCCGAATTTCGTGGCGATGACCACCTTGTTGCGGTAAGGTTTCAGGGCATTGCCGAGCAGTTCCTCGTTGTCGTGCGGATTGTCCGGCGTGCCATATACTTCAGCGGTGTCGAAGAAGTCATAACCCATATCCACCGCCTTTGCCAGCAGTTCCGTCATTTCCCGATGGTCGGCGGGCGCACCGTAGGCGTGGCTCATTCCCATACAGCCCAGACCGATGGCTGATACGCGGAGTCCTCTGTTTCCCAAGTTTCTGTAATTCATAATTTATCTGTTTTTCAATGTTTCGTATCACGTTTTTCTTTCCACCACAGTTGCCACGAGTTCACCACGTTCTGCCAGACGATGTAACAGCTTGGCGCCACGGAAATGACTGGCGTGAGGTAGGTGTAGGATACCCAGATGGCAAGTATCGTGTTCTTTTGGCCGAATCCCTGGCCACAACTGATATAATCGCCCAAGCGTCTGCCCACCAGCTTCCCGATACCGAATTGCCAGGCGCACGCGACCAATGCGGACAGGGCCAGCAACCACATGACATGAGGGTCGAAATGGCTGTTCACCACCGAGCGGAGTGTAAGTCCGATGGCTATTATCAACGAAATGCCCCACAGGTAAAATGCAAGGCTTCCGCACAGCTGCACGACCGCAGCGTGTACCTTCGGCAGAAATTCCCGCAACGCCCACGCCGCAAGGAACGGCGTAATGAGCAACGGGAACACGTGCCGCAGGATAAGCAGGAACTGATGCCCGAATGAGCCAGCCGACTGCATCTCCACTAAGGGGAAAACCGCCGGGATCATCACCGCCGCCACTAAGTTGCTGAGAATCGTGTAGGTGGTCAGTGTGGTTTCATTGCCGCCAAGCCGTCCGGCAATGACCGCCGCAGCCGTCCCGGTGGGGACTATCAGGCAGACCAACGCCCCTTGCGCCACCACATTATAAGAGAAGTCCGGGAAAAAGTGAATGGGCAATGCCACTGCCAGACAGCAAACCAATTGCACCGTTATCATGATGATGTGCCATCTGCAGATTCTCATTTTGCGGGGATTAACCTTGCAGAAGGTGGTGAACAGCTGGATAAATACCATCAGCGGCAGGATATAATCATTAGCTCCCTTCGCCAGCACTTTCAGCGGACTGAGCCACGGGATGTAGTGGAACATCAGATAGACACCCACCCCTGTAAACATGCCGAGCGGAAGCGTCCACATCTTGAAGAAACGGATGATTTGTTCTTTCATATCCAATCTGTTTTTGATTCATGTCGCAAAGTTACGCCAAAGCCCCCTGTCCATACACAGATTACAGATTGTTCTCTCTTACCATCCGTCGAACGCCCTCTTCCGGCATAGTGAAGAACCGTTGCTCCTTGTTGAGCGAACGCATCTGCTGCATTTCCTCATCGGTGAGGGCGAAGTCGAATATCTGGATGTTCTCCTTGATATAGTCGGGATTGGTGGCTCCGGGGATTACAGAAAAACCTTCCTGAATGTGCCAGCGCAGGATGATTTGTGCCGGCGACTTGCCATGTGCTTCGGCTATCTTCCTGATGACGGGGTCTTTGAATAGTGCGCCATTGCTCATTGCGCCGCCCAAAGGGAACCAACATTCTACCTGTATGCCTTCCTTGGCGGCTTTCTTACGCATCTCCAGACGTTGGGCGTAGGGGTGGCATTCTATCTGGAGCACGGCAGGCTTGATGGTGGCGCTGTCCATAATGGTATTCCACACCTCGTCATTGGCATCGAAATTACTGATGCCGGGGGCGCGAACCTTGCCCATTTTTACAGCCTTCTCCATGTCTTTCCACGCTCCCACGAAGTCGCCGAAAGGCTGATGGACATAGAGAAGGTCTATATAATCCAGCTGGAGACGCTTCAACATATCGTCGATGGCTTTCAGGGTCTTGCCTTCGCCGTATTCGTTGGGCCAGAGCTTGCTGGTTATCCAGATTTCCTCACGCGGGATGCCGCTTTCCTTGACGGCCTGCCCCACACCTTCCTCATCGTTGTAGGCATGTGCCGTGTCGATGTGGCGGTAGCCTGCTTTCAAGGCGGTGAGGCACGATTGCCTGCAAATCTCGTTGGAGCCTTGCAGGAAAGTTCCCAGCCCGAAGCGGGGCATCTCCACGCCGTTGTTCAATGTAACCAGCGGCACTCCCGCCGTGGTGGTTTTCTCTTGTGCGCTGAGGACGCATACGCTGCCGCAGACAAGTAGTGCGGACAGCAGAAGTTTTCTAAACGATTTCATCTTTTAGTTATTTTGAAGTTGGTTTATTGTCTGTTGCTTTCTTTGATGCTCCACAGCGACACGTGCTCGTTTCGGTAACGGGCGTTGGGATTTGCCTCGCCTCGTGCCAATAGCGGGTCATCAGGCAATGACTGGAACTGTATGGCTTTCTGTGGACAGTTCTGGATGCAGGCAAAGCAGAAATCACAGTCGCCCTCGGTCTTTACACCCGTCGAAGTCAGCTTGTAGTTGCCACGCGGACAGACTTCAGTGCAAATGCTGCAACCGACGCAGGCATCCGTCACTTTGAAATACTTCTCGCTGCGCATCAGGAATCCTACCTCCGGGTCAAGGCGCGAGAAGTACATAAACCCGGCGTGCATCCGGCGTTCTTCTTCCGTCACTGGCTCGTGCCAACGCCTTTGGGCGGCAAGGTCGGCGGTTATCTTCTGCAAGTTTTCGGGGATGTGCTTGTCTATCTTCATCTGCTCGTTCATATCGAAGTTGGGTAGCCAGTTATCTACCATTATGATAGTGGTGATGTAGTCAAACGGATTGCCCGCCTTGCGTGAAATGCCGTCCCATATCTCCACCGCATCACACTTTCTTGCGCCGTAGGTCAAGACGGCAAATTTGTAGTCGGCTTTCAGACGAGCTTGACTGATGAAGCCCCGCACCATATTAGGTGGCATGTGTCCGTAGATGGGATAGACGATGCCTATTTCGTCCGCCTCGAAGTCGTGGCGGCCCTGCTTCACCATTTGCGGGATGCTGAGCAGTTCTGTGTTCTCGTCCGCCAACTGCCGGGCGATGTAGAGACTGTTGCCCGTGGCGGTAAAGTAAAGGATGATTCGCTTCTTCTTCTCCATATTGCACGAGGTTAATGCGGAAGGCATACCCAATGCGGCGGCTCCTGCCACCAGCAGTCCCATCCGTTTCAAGGCGGCGCGGCGGGTGATGCCTTTGTTGTCATTATTTTTGTCCATATTCATTGCGATATTATCTGTGTCAGGAAATTGTCGAACCACGTTGTCCATTCTCCACGCACACCGAACCCGTGCGGCCATCCTTCCAGTACATGCTCCTCCACCTGTACCCCGGCTTCACGGGCAGCATTGGCATTGGCGATGAACTGGCGGTAGAACGGATCTTCCGTGCCGTATGCATAGAATGTCGGGGGAATATTCCCGGCACGCAGGTCGTCCACGTTGTTGTTCGATACGCTCAACCGTCCGTAGAACGAGTAAATCATGCCGATGACACATACATCCGCCGATACTCGGTCAAGCGCATCGGGGACATAGCTGTCATCCAATGCCGTGCCGTTCACCTGTCCATCAAAGTGCAAGGCTTCATCGCCACAGAGGATGCCGCCAGCGGAGAACCCAACCGATGCGATACAGTCGGGAGCAATGCCAAAATCGGCAGCGTGGCTGCGGACATAGCGGATGGCACGTGCCAAGTCCAAACTGCCTTCTTCCATCGTATAGGGACGGACACGGTAGTTCACCACAAAGCTTTGCCAGCCCAGTTCCGCCAGACGCTCCGCCACAGGTGCGCCTTCGTTTCCACTACGGAACATAAACGCTCCGCCGGGACATACCATTACCGCCCCTTTCACTTCCGTGCCGTCGGGTACGGGATACCATATCATATTGGGACGGAAATCGGGGTCATCCTGATAATTGCCGTTATTGACGGTATAGTCCGTTATGGTTGGCATATTGCCTTCCGGCCACAGGTAGATGTGCTCTGCATCCGGGTCTTCCTCGGCTGGCGTTTCGCCTATCGGACCGAGGGGCGCGTCATTTTCCGTGTTGCTGCAAGCTGCCACACAGTTGGCGGTAAGCAGCAAACAGATGAGTTGAAATATCCTTTTCATCTTTATTTGCTCTTTCCATAATCACAAAGCCATTTCACCGTCTGCGGGTCGTAATGCGAGAAGAACAGGCTGTGTCCCAAGTCCAACTGGCGGATGCGCTGCATATCCTCGTCACTCAGCGTGAAGTCGAACACATCGAAGTTCTGCTGCATACGCTCCTTGCGGACGGACTTCGGGATGACAATCACGCCGCGCTGGATGAGGTAGCGCAAGGCGGTCTGTGCCGCACTCTTGTTGTATTTCGCACCGACGGCTATCAGCGTTTCGTTGCCGAAGAAGTTGTTGCGTCCCTCGGCAAACGGTCCCCACGCCATAATGTGTGTGCCGTATTGCTCCATAATCTGTTGCGCCTCTATCTGCTGGTTGAACACGTGGGTTTCCACCTGATTGACCATTGGCGGTATCTCGCTGAACTCCGCCAAGTCGATGAATCGGTCGGGATAGAAATTCGACACGCCGATGGCTCGGAGCTTGCCCGCCTTATACGCTTCCACCATCGCTCGCCACGTACCGTAATAGTCGTTGAAAGGCTGGTGAATGAGCAACAGGTCGATGTAGTCGGTCTGCAATTTGCGGAGCGACTCGTCGATGCTTGCCTTTGCCCGCTCGTATCCGGCATTGGAAATCCACACCTTCGTCACGATGAACAATTCTTCGCGGGGTACGCCGCAATTACGGATAGCGTTGCCTACGTTCTGCTCGTTGCCGTAAGCCTGTGCCGTGTCAATCATCCGGTAGCCCACGCTGATGGCATCCCTCACGCACCGCTCGCACTCCGACGACGATACCTGATAAACTCCATAACCCAAAATCGGCATTTCCACGCCGTTTCTCAATTTTACTGTATCCATATTCTTTTGTCTATTAATTGTTTTCTGATGCAAAATTACATCGGCAAGGCTTCTCCGTCCATACACAGATTACAGATAGAAGCACCCATTTCACCGAAACGCCGAAAATAGCTCGGACAAGGCTTACGGAAGATTTTTGGTATCGTCCGAGGGCTTCCACAGGGCTAAAACTACAGAATAAGGGCTGTCGGAGGCTCGGACAGAGCTTATTTTCTTCGAGAACCGCTATCCGACCCCTCGGATGATGTTTATCCTGCAGGAATGGTGCTATCCGAGCCTCGGACGGTGCTTATCCTGACGGATTGGCGTTGTCGGAGATATTGGCTGCAAATGTTAATAGACCTTAGTCCGGAACTGAGGCCACCTAAGTACGGAACTGAGGGTATCTAAGTCCGTAACTGAGATAGGCTCACTTCCGAGGTCATCTTTCATCGGTTTTCTTCCCAAAACCGGACAGCCCCGTCTATCCAGCCCTCGGCACTCGTACCGATGCCCAGCCCGAAGCCGTGCCGGAGGTTCGGATAGAGGTGGAACTCCGCCGGGATGCCGATGGCTTGCAGAGCTTCGGTGCGGCGGCGCATCGTGTTCGGATTGGCGATGCCGTCATTCGAGCCTACCACGGCATAGGTAGGCGGGTCTTGCCGGGTATATTCGCTATGCCCCGTGTAGGCCATCACCACCGTGCGCGGACGGGGAAGCTGTGCCGCGCCGAAAGCCTCCGTGCCGTAGGAGCCAATGTATGCCGCCATACGCGCCCCCGCCGAACTGCCCCACACGGAATAGCCTGCTGTATCGACCTGCAACTCCGTGGCGTGGCGGAAGATGTATTCGATGCCCACCGCCAAGTCCTCGCAAGCCGTCTGTGCGCTGCCCGTCTGATACTGAATGACAAACGTATTATACCCCATCCGGCTCAACACCAAGGCGTGGGGAAATCCCTCGTGGATGGAGCCAACATACGAGAAGCCGCCTCCGGGACAGACAACCGCAAACGGTGCGCCCGGCCTGCCACGAAAGAAGAACAGTCCGGCATCCTTGCGACCCAAGTCGTAATAAATCCTGCGTCCGGTTGCCACCGAATCTATCATCTGATTGATATAACCCACGCACCGCTCCGCGTCAATATAATTATGGTAGGGAAGCAAACGCTCCACTTCGGAGAGCGGCATATCTTCGTCATATCCCCATTCCAAAGGCAAGATGTATTGGCTGAATCCCTCGAAAGCCGGATGAGCCAAGACATCGGCAATGGTGCTGCGGGTGGTCAGATGTCCCGTTGTTGCAGGAATAGAATCATTCCCTTCCTGTGAGGGTATGTATGGTGAAGCCGTATTCTCATCGCAACTGCTGAAAGATAAAATCGCCATAAGCAGACAGATATTGATAATCATTTTCATTTTGAACTTTGTTTTTTTCAGGTGCAAAATTACAGCAGCGTATGTCTTTCGTCCATACACAGATTACGGATTGAAGCACCAATATCAACGAATGGCATTCACCGCAAGTAGCGTCCAATCAACGGGATAACACAAATCACAGAATCTTGCACCCATTTTACAGAAATGCCTTCCCTCCTTGCTGAATGAGTAAAGAAAAGATTAATTTTGTGGCATCATACTTTAATAAATGGAGGAAACAAGATATGGGCGACATCATAAATATCAACAGCATCCACGATTACAATGAGTTTTTAGGGATTGAAACACTCAATCCGTTGGTCACATTCATCGACTTCAAGGATGTCAAGGTTCTGAAGCATAAAAAGAAACTTTACGGCTTCTATGGCATCTACCTGAAAGAAAAGATACACGGCAAACTGACTTACGGACGAAGCCGATACGACTATCAGGAAGGTACGTTGGTATTCGTGGCTCCCGGACAAGTGGCAGGTATCGACGACGGCGGCGAAACGCCCAATCCCGAAGGCTATTGTCTGCTGTTCCATCCCGACCTGCTGCGAGGCACAAGCCTTGCCCGCAAGATGAAGGAATACACATTCTTCTCCTACGAAGTGAACGAAGCCCTGCATATGTCTGAGCGTGAACGCCAGACCATTTTTAACTGCTTCGCCGAAATACAGGAAGAACTGCACCACCGCATCGACAAGCATAGCCGCAGCATCATCACCTCCAACATCGAAGTCCTGCTCAACCATTGCCTCCGTTTCTACGACCGCCAGTTTGCCACCCGTGAGGCTATCAACCGCGATGTCCTCACTCGCTTCGAAGAACTGATGACCGGCTACTTCGATTCAGACAAGCCCGAGCAAATCGGTCTGCCCTCCGTGGCGTGGTGTGCCGACCAGCTCCACTTCTCCGCCAACTATTTCGGCGACCTTGTGAAGAAGGAAACCGGCAAGTCCGCCATCGAATACATCCACCTTACCGTTATCAACCGCGTCAAGGATTTGCTGGCAAGCACGAACAAGACCGTGAGCGAAATTGCTTACGAAGTCGGCTTCCAGTATCCGCATCATTTGAGCCGGATGTTCAAGAAAGTGGCTGGGTGTACGCCGAATGAATATAGAAGCGCAATTTAAAACGGCGCATTTACTTATAATAGCATTCAAATCCCGGTATTAGCATTGTAAATTCCGGGAACTTTGCGGTATCAAATTACAATGAATATTGAATGTATAATTTGATAATCAGAAAGATATAGAATATTATTCGATTCAAGCGTGGAACTGCAATGCCCACGTCTTAACTTGGAGGTCCTGAGAAAATCCGTAAATACAGACGGATATAGGAATAGCAGCCCACGCTATAGCGTGAGAACCACTATGCTAGCCTTGTATTTACTTATGAAATTTCTCAGGTTTCCAAGTTACAAGATAAGCATAACGCTTCTATACAACTTCAATATTCCCTGACGTTCGGTACAGATTTCAATCAGCCGAAGTCTGAAACAGTTTGCCATATTCTTCATCTGTCACGGGCTCCAGCCATTCGTTGGATGCATTTTCTCCCGGAATCTCAAAGGCAAGATGTGCAAACCAGCTGTCCGCTGCCGCACCATGCCAGTGCTTCACATTCGCCGGGATATGAATGACATCGCCCGGAAGCATCTGTACGGCAGGCTTGCCTTCTTCCTGATACCAGCCCCTGCCTGCCACACAGACCAGCATCTGTCCGCCTCCTTTGGTCGCATGGTGAATGTGCCAGTTGTTGCGGCAGCCCGGCTCGAAAGTGACATTGTTGAACGGTACCTGCTCCTTGGATATCGGAGCCAGATAGCTGTTGCCGATGAAATATTTGGCGTATGCGGTATTCGGTTCGCCGATGGGGAAAATCATCTGCTGTTGGAAGCGTTCCTTCTCAGTAGCCGCATCGTCATCCGCCCAGACCTCCTTTGCCACACGGAATCCGGCCCATGCGTTTGGCCATCCGGCATAGAAAGCGGCTTGTGTCAGCAACGCCGCTATTTCCTTGCGGGTGATGCCATGCTTCTTGCCCATTTCAAGGTGCGAGCGGAAAGAGGAGTCAACCATCCCCTTGCCGAGAAGGATAGAGATAGTCACCATGCTGTGGTCGTGGAGCGAAAGCGTGGAATCGTTCCAGACCGCTTCTCCGAAAAGAACGTCATCGTTAAGTTCGGCGAATTTTGGAGCAAATTCTCCCAACTGCATGCGTCCGGCAGTCTGTGTAATCTTTTCTTGTGCCATAATTCCTTGAATATTTGTCATTGATATTGCTAGTAATAAAAACAGAATCTTTTTCATATAGTCAATTTGTTTTGAATGTGAGTAAAAAGTTTACAGTATCAATAATGTGAGAAGAAAAGGCTCTTGCCTCCGTCCAATACCTCGCGGGAGATGCCGCTTTTGCGGATGGTGTTTCCACACCGTTGTGCAATCTTACTGTTTCCATATTATCATACATTTATATAAATCGTTCTATCTTGTTTCCTGTTGCTAAAATACAGCCATTCAAGCTATGGCAGGATAAACATATCCTCTGCGTTTGTACCAATTTTACAGAAATATCAGTCCAAATCCTTTTTCCGCAACCAATCGTACATCCGTTCAGCCACCTCCGCATTATTCAAGTCCGACATCGGAAAGTGCGTGTTGCCATAAATACACCGCAATGGAGCATCTTGCCCTGCTTCCCGATTTTCCTATCTTTGCGGACGAAACAACCGGTAAAAAATATGAGTATCACTAAACCGCAAAATATATTGTCCATACAAAGCCGCGATGAATTTCGCCAATGGCTCATGGAGCATCATGCCATTGCAAGGGAGTGCTGGGTGAAAGTCAAACGCGAACGTCCTGTGGACGACGGAACATTCTGGTACATCGACGCAGTGGAAGAAGCAATGTGCTTCGGCTGGATTGACAGCACTTTGAAACGGCTGGACGGCGTTTCCAGCTTCCCGTCGAACTTTTTGATGCTAGAAACGTCGTTTCCAGCTTCCCATCGAACTTTTTGATGCTAGAAACGGCGTATCCAGCTTCCCGTCGAACTATTTGATGCAGGAAACGGCGTATCCAGCTTCCCGTCGAACTTTTTGATGCTAGAAACGGCGTTTCCAGCTCCCCGTCGGACATTTTGATGCTAGAAACGGCGTTTCCAGCATGTATGTCACACTTGGCGGCCTTCTGTTACTTCCACCACTTGATATTTATCTGACCATGCTCCACCCCACCCTCTTTTTTACGAACAAACCTTAAAATCCGCCGTCCTTTCGAAAAAGAAACAAACGAGGAACGGAGTGAAAAACTATTTTACTTAACTTCGGTCCTCGTTAATCGAAATCATAACCTTAATCACACTCTGGTAAGCAGCCTTATGAAACTTTTTCGGAACCTACTGACCCTCGTATTGATTATTCTTGTGCACACGACTTCGGCACAAGTCCTCCCGACTGACTCCACCACGGTGACGGGCAAAGACATTGTCAACCGCGCCATGAAGTATATCGGCGTCCCCTACCGCAGCGGGCGCATGAATCCCAAAATAGGGTTCGACTGTTCCGGTTTCACCACTTATGTATTCCAGAAAGAAAACATCTCACTGACCCGCTCCTCCCGTTCCCAGTTCCTGGAAGGGACACAAATCGACGACTGCCGGGAGTTGCGCAAGGGGGACCTAGTGTTCTTCTGCGGCTCGCGCGTGGGCAGCAACATCGGTCATGTGGGCATCGTGACACAGGTGAACCACGAGACGGGCGACTTCTCCTTCATCCACGCCAGCCGCACCGGCGTACGTATCTCCTCCTCCAGCGAACCCTACTACCTGAAGCGCTACGTCGGCGCTTGCCGGGTACTGAGCTAACCCACATTTTTCCAAGGAATCACGATTAGTAGGTATTGACTGTACAGACTGGCCTGTGTTTAAGAAATGGGAATTTACCTATTTCTTGCGATTGTATGCATAAGAGCACTGTGCGTACCTTTGCAGCACAAAAACCACACTACACAGATCATGATGAAGTTATACCTTGCACTAGTCTCTTTACTGATATGCCTCACCGGCATCTCCCCGGCGCATGCACAGCGCCACGGCGACCATCACGGACGCATCCTCATCAGCGGACGGGTCGTCTCTTCCGACAATGAAATCATCGACTTTGCCACCATCCACCTGAAAGGAACTTCCTTCGGTGCTCAGACGGACGGGAAGGGCCGTTACCGGTTCTCGGCTCCGGAGGGCGAATATACCCTCGTCGTCACCGCCATGGGATATAAAGGTGTGCAGCGGAAAATAACGCTCAATCGCCACGAACGGCGTACGCTCGACTTCACCCTCCGCCCCGACACGAAAGAGCTGAATGCCGTCACCGTGACCGCCACAGGCGTCAGCCGGGTACAACGTTCCGCCTACAACGCCATCGCCATCGATACGCGCGACATGCAGAACACGACCAAGAACCTGAGCGATGCGCTCGCCACTGCCCCCGGCGTGAAACTGCGCGAGAGCGGAGGCGTAGGCTCGGACATGCAACTGATGCTCGACGGCTTCAGCGGAAAGCATGTCAAGGTGTTCATCGACGGCGTGCCCCAGGAGGGGGTAGGCAGCTCATTCGGACTGAACAACATCCCCGTCAGCTTCGCCAAACGCATTGAAATCTACAAGGGTGTCGTCCCCGTCGGCTTTGGAACGGACGCACTGGGCGGCGTCATCAACATCGTGACGGAGAAACAGCCGCGACGCTGGTTCCTCGACGCTTCCTACTCCTACGGTTCCTTCAACACGCACAAGTCGTTCGTCCACTTCGGTCAAGCCCTGAAGAACGGCTTCACCTACGAGGTCAATGCCTTCCAGAACTATTCGGACAACGACTACCACGTGGACGCTCCCATCAAGAACTTTGAGACGGGCAGCTTCAACGAGGCGGAGAAGGTGCGTGTCCGCCGCTTCCATGACAACTACCACAACGAGGCTGTCGTGGCTAAGGCAGGCATCACCGGCAAGCCGTGGGCAGACCGGCTGATGGTGGGCTTCACCTATTCACACATGTACAAGGAGATACAGACGGGCGTCCGTCAGAAGACCGTCTTCGGGGAGAAGCACCGCCACGGACACTCCCTGATGCCGTCTCTCGAATACAGCAAGCGCAACCTCCTGACCAAAGGGCTCAACGTGGTGCTGACCGCGAACTACAACCGCAACGCGACCACCAACGTCGACACCGCACGCTACCAGTACAACTGGCTGGGCGAACGGCAGGAACTGAACTCACCGGGTGAACAGTCGTACCAGCGGACCCGCTCGGACAACGACAACTGGAACGGTACGCTCACCGCCAACTACCACATCGGGCAGGCACATGCCTTCACCTTCAACCACGTGTTCAATGCCTTCCGTCGGGAGAACACCTCGCTCCTCGCTGCCAAAGAGCAGACCGACGCCATCGCCAAAGAGACACGGAAGAACATCACCGGACTCTCCTACCGCCTGATGCCCTCGGAGCACTGGAACGTGTCGGTGTTCGGCAAGTACTACCGCCAGTACGTCGCCGGACCGATGGCGACCACCAGCACCGGGAGCAACTATGAACGGACCAGCCGCAAGGTCGACTCCTGGGGATACGGAGCTGCCGGCACCTACTTCATCCTGCCGGAGTTGCAGGTGAAGCTCTCCTACGAGAAAGCCTACCGCCTGCCGACCATTGAAGAGATGTTCGGCGACGAGGACCTGGAGAGCGGAGACATCGGCATCCGTCCGGAGAACAGCAACAACCTCAACCTGAACCTCAGCTATTCCGCCAAGCTGGACGACCACTCGGTCTACGCGGAAGGCAGCCTGATTTACCGCGACACCAGAGACTACATCCAACGCAACGTGCAGGACCTGAGCGGCGGACGCGAGAATGCCACCTACACCAACTACGGCCGAGTGCTGACCAAGGGCTACAACCTCTCGGTGCGCTATGCCTTCAAGCACCTGCTAAGCGTCGGGGGCAACTTCACGCAGATGGACGTCCGCGACAACGAGAAATACCAGATCGGCAGCACGGGACACGCCGTGGAGAACCTGGGCTACAAGGCGCGTATCTCCAACGTGCCCTACCGGTTCGCCGACTACGACGTGACCTTCTACTGGCACAAGCTGGGCGGCAAGGACAACCTGCTGACACTGACCTACGACAGCCAGTACACGCACCGCTTCTCCTACTATCCGGAGATATTCGGCAGTACCAACGACTTCTATGTCCCCAACCAGTTTGCCCACAACCTGCTGGTGAGCTACAGCCTGAAAGGCGGACGTTACAACTTCTCGTTCGAGTGCCGCAACCTGACCGACGAGAAGCTCTATGACAACTTCAGCCTGCAAAAGGCGGGACGCGCCTTCTACGGCAAGATACGCGTCAGCTTCGGCGGATAAACGAACTTGATTCTCATAACCCCTAAAATATCCCTTAATTATGAATAAGAACTATTTGTTGACCGGCATCCTTGCAACCTTGGTTGCCGGTGGTATGACACTGACTGCCTGCTCGGACGATAACCCCATCGACGACAGCAAGACTCCGGACAAGAACCAGAAGGGTTCCTATGTGATTGCTGCGACCGTGAAACCTTCCGCCGGAACGGAAGCGCACCTGTTGCTGCCCGTCGAATCGCTGGAAAGCGGCACGGTCTCCCCCGTCGGCAACGGACTGGTGAACGAGGGCGCCACCTACTGGCTGTTCCACGGGAACAAATACCTCTATGCGCTCAACTACCACCAGGGCAACGCCGGGACAACCCAGTCGTTCGTGATGGATGGCGACCACAACATCACCAAGCGTACCCAGGAGTACAACGTCAACCGCTTCACCACTTACGGATTCTATGACGGCTACATCATGACGACCTCCAGCGGCAACGGCCCGAAGGAGCTGGCTGACGCCAACGGCTATCTGCCCAAATCGTTCCTCATCTCCTACCTCGATGTGGAGAAACAGACTTACACGTCGAACAAGGTGAATGCCTCCACCCCGTTCCTCGCCGAGAACTTCCTGGGCAACGGTGAGTTCGTCACACTCGCCGGTCTGCAACAGGTGGGCAAGAAGCTCTATGCGGCAGCCGTCCCGATGGGACTGAGCCAGTACGGCTGCATGCAGAAGAACGCGGACGGCAGCTACAAGTGGGTGCTCCCCGGCAACGAAGACCTCATCAAGAAGGAAGCCGGCGGACAGGGCAGCAGCTCCTACAAGAAGGACGAGCTGCAATGGACACAATACCCCAACGAATGCTGGGTGTCCATCTTCACCGACGAGACATTGACCCAACACAAGAACATCAAGACCGACAAAATCAGTTATGCTGCAGGACGATTCAAGTCGCAGTACTACCAGATGACATGGGCTGCCGACGACGGCTACGTCTATGTGTTCTCACCGAGCTATGCCAAGGCCATGACAGACAAGCGTCAGCAGACCACCCTGCCGGCAGGCGTGGTGCGCATCGACACGAAAGCGGAAGAGTTTGACCGGAACTACTACTACAACATCGAAGAGAAGACCGGCGGTCTCTCCTTCCTCCGCACATGGTACATCGGCGGCAACTACTTCCTCATGCTGATGTACGACCGTCCGCTGACCGAATCCAAGCCTGTGGGCAACCGGCTCGCCGTGTTCAACATCTCCAACGGCAATCTGGCGTACGTCGACGGTCTGCCCGAGGACATCACCGGCTTCAGCAGCATCCCCTACATGGAGAACGGCAATGCCTACATCGGCGTGACCACGGCAAGCAGCCACCTTGCCATCTACAAGATTACCCCGGCATCCGCCAAGGCCACCAAGGGTCTCGTCGTGGAAGCGACCTCACTCGACGGTGTAGGCAAGCTGGGCGACTGACGAACCTCTGAATCCCATTCCTCATGAAAAAAGTTGCAAAGAAACTCCATCTGTGGCTCGCCCTCCCCTTCGGCATCATCCTGACGCTGGTGTGCTTCTCGGGGGCAGTCCTTGCCTTCGAAAAGGAATTCACCCAATGGATGTATGCCGACCTCTACCGGGTGAAAGCCGTGGGTGACCACCGGATGCCGGTTGGTGACATCGCGGCGAAGGTAGCCTCTACCCTCCCCGATGAGGTCAAGGTGACGGGCATCACCGTCTATCCCGACCCTGCCCGCACCTACCAGGTGAACTTGTCCAAGCCTCATCATGCATCGGTCTTCGTCGACCCCTACACCGGCGAGGTGAAGGGAGCCTACAAGCGCATCCCCTTCTTCTTCACCATGTTCAAGTTGCACCGCTGGCTGCTGGGCAGTCGTCCCGACAATGGCGGCATCTACTGGGGGAAGGTCATTGTGGGAACCGCCACGCTGGCTTTAGTCTTCGTCATCCTTTCGGGCATCCTCATGTGGTGGCCCCGCACGAAGAAGGCATTGCGCAACAGCCTGAAGGTGACCCCGACACACGGGTTGCGCCGGTTCTGCTACAGCTTCCATGTCGCCGTGGGAGTCTACACCTGCCTGCTGCTGCTCTGCATGACACTCACCGGACTGACCTGGTCGTTCGACTGGTATCGCGACGGCTTCTATACCGTCTTCGGGGCAAGCAGTCCGCAAGGCAGCGGACACGGACCGTCGGCTTCCGCTGGAAAGCAGAAAGGACGGGACCGGGCAGAGACCTACGCTGCCTGGCAGACGGTCTATGAGGAACTGGCAGCCCGGAACCCGGAGAACCGGCAAATCAGCATCAATGCCAACCGTACAGCCACCGTCGTTCTCAACCGATTCGGCAACACGATGGGCGGCGACCGCTATGAGTTCGACCCCTCCACGGGCAAGCTGACGACCTTCACGCCGTATGCCGACCTGCCTGCCTCCGCAAAAATCAGGGGACAAATCTATGCCGTGCATACCGGCACCTGGGGTGGCTGGCTGACGCGCATCCTCTATTGCCTGGCAGCCCTGTTCGCCTCTGCACTGCCCATCACCGGCTACTACCTGTGGTTCCGCCGCGTGTTCCCGAAGAAGGCGCATCATGCCTGACGGAAGGGGACACAAGTGATTGATTTGCCAAACACAAATGTATGGAGGAAGGTGTGTCAAGAAGCATACCTTTATTATATGCAGGAGGGTACATCGCTCATCGCGATACACCCTCCTGTATTTTGTATTTCCGGATACGAATCCTTGTTTCTCAAAAGTCGCGCCCCATCTGCTGTTCTTCCTCCCCGTCGACAATCTTCTCGACAAAGTAGCGGGGACGGCGCTTCACTTCCCGATAGATTTTGCCGACATACTCACCGATAATGCCTATGGAGACCAACGTGGCGCCACCGATGAACCAGATGGATATCAGGATGGACGTCCATCCCCATACGACCTCGCTGAACTGATAGACAACCAGACAATAGATAATGGCAACCAAGGCAAGGAAGACCATGATGAACCCGGCAATATAAATCCACTGCAACGGACGGACCGAGAACGACGTGATGCCGTCCATCGCCAGGGCAAACATTTTCGAGAAGGGATATTTCGACTCGCCCGCCATGCGCTCCTTGCGGTCATAGTAGACACACGCCGTCGAGAGTCCGATGCGGGGTACCATGCCACGCAGGAAGATATTGCGCTCGGGATAGGTCATGAGTGCCTTCAACGCCCGTCGGCTCATCAGACGGAAGTCCGCATGGTTGTAGATGATTTCCTCGCCCAGGTTACGCACCAGCCGGTAAAACATCAGTGCGGTCTGCCGCTTGAAGACGGAGTCGGTCTTCCGCTCCTTGCGCACCCCGTAGACAATGTCCGTCCCCTGATTGTACCGGTCCACCATTTCGTCGATGGCTCGCGTGTCATCCTGCAGGTCGGCGTCGATGGAAACCGACACATCACCATGGAGCGACGCCCATTCCAGTCCTGCCCACAGTGCATTCTGATGCCCCACGTTGTGCGCCAGCTTCAGTCCGCAGACTGCCTCATGCCGACGGGTCAGACGCTCGATGATGCTCCAGGTGGCATCCTTGCTGCCGTCATCGACGTACAGAATCTTTCCGGTCCCGATTTTCCCGTCCTGCTGCAGGCGGTCTATGACTTTCAGCAGTTCATCGGTCGTGTAGTCCAGCATCTCCTGCTCGTTGTAGCAAGGGACCACTATAATCAATTTTGATTCATGCATGATGTATATTATATAAGGTATGTTTCCGATAGCACAAAAGTAAGCTATATTCTTAAAAATTCAATACCGGGGGACGAATTATAGCGAAAAAAGCATAAGTTTGCGCTACTGATTTAAATATATGACACTATGAAAAAGATTCTATTTCTCTTATGTCTGCTCCCCTCATTGCTTTGGGCGCAGGATGATGCCAAATATTTGGCAGGAGCTGTCCCCGTGGAAGACGGCTATGTGACCTTCCGTCAAACTTTCAAAGCCCCCTCCCTTTCCCAGAAAGAACTTTACCAGGCTCTTCTGATGTGGGCAAACGACAAGTTCCAACCCACGGACCAGTTCCCCCAAAACAAGCTCATCACCCAAGACGAGGCCAACGGTGAATTGGGAGCCATCGGAGAAGAATACTTGGTGTTTTCCTCCAGCCTGCTGTCACTGGACCGTACACGCATCTACTACCAGTGTCGCGTGGAGTGCGGTGCAGGTGAATGTACCGTGGAACTGAGCCGCATCCGCTATTGGTATGACGAGGCACGCGACGGAGGTGTGCGCTACCGTGCCGAGGAAATCATCACCGACGAGTTCGGACTGAACAAAAAGAAGACCAAGCTGGCACGCGTCGTCGGCAAGTTCCGTGAAAAGACCATCGACTTCAAGGACCAGCTGTTCAAGGACATCGAAAATGCCATCGGCAAGAACGCCGTACAGGCAGCTCCCGCCGTGACAAAAGCCCAGCAGGCTCCTGCCACTTCCGGTGTGACCACCAATGACAAGGTCGTGACCGTCAATGTCCCCACGACTGCACCTGCTACCCCCGTTGTCACGACTGTCGCCAACAATGCACAACCTGCACAGACAGCTTCCGCCGCTCAGGGCATGGAAGGATTCCGCAAGGTCAACCCCGACCAGATTCCCGGCAATGCCGTGAAACTCATCAGCGATGCCTTCATCATCACTGCCGGCAATGATGAACTCTTCAACCCCATGGCAGGCGGATGGGGCGGACTGGGCAACCTGTTCAACCGACCCGTCGCCTACTGCTTCATCGACCCCTCCCGCTACACCTACGGCATCATGCAGAAGAACGACACCTACACGCTGTCATTCTATACACCTGCCTATCAGGATGCCATCCAATATGTAGGTACCCATTCCGGACGCGACGGCAACAAGGTAGCCGGCAGCAAGCTGACCCCCATCACGACTCCTTCGGGCAGCAAGGCTTTTGCTGAGGCATGGCTCATCATCGAGTGCAAGAAGATTGCCACCCAGCTGCTGACCCCGTCGTCCGTCACCGACGCAGCCGTGAAAGCCCAATACCCCAACAAGCAGACGGAAATGTTCGTGGGTGAAATCATCGGTGTCTGGATGAAATAACCCCCTCCGGACTCTCCAACATCCGCGTACCGTCTCAGCCAACGGTACCGGGAAGAGAAGCACGAAGACACAGCGAGAGACAAGCCTGTCGCCTGAAACTGCACGCGGTGTCTTCGTGCTTTTTGTATGCCGTTCCCGGCACGACAGCAACCTTTCAGAGCCAGGAGGAAACAACAAAAAGACAAATGATAGTTTCATTTACAACCATTCCGACCTTCCCGGTTAAAACACTGTCATGTTGTGTATTAAGCCGTATATTAAGCTCTTTCCATTTGAGATTATTAACAGAATGTACAATTTATAACCTCTAAAAAGTAGGTATTCTCAAATTAAAAACTATCTTTGTGACAGCAAAACAGGTTTGATATGCACAAAACAAACGAAAATGTGAATATTGCGAAAGCGTTGCTGGATGCCGGAAAAGTGGACGAAGCCATCCACCACCTCGACGAACAGCTGGCTGTCCCCTCCCCGGAAGCAGCCGACGAACTTTACTACCTGCGTGGCAATGCTTACCGCAAACTGGGAGACTGGCAAATGGCCCTGAACAACTACCTGGAGGCCATTGCACTCAATCCCGAAAGTCCTGCCGTCCAGGCACGCGCCATGGCGATGGATATCTTAGAGTTCTATAACAAGGATATGTACAACCAATAAAGTAATTTTTATGGCAACAGTTAAAGGGGCGATAGTCGTCGACACCGAACGCTGCAAAGGATGCGGCCTGTGCGTGGTGGCGTGCCCGGTGAAAATTTTAGGTCTCTCCCAAAAAGAGGTCAACAAGAGAGGATACCCGTTCTCGATGCAATTGGAGGACAAGTGTATAGGTTGCGCTTCGTGCGCCATTGTCTGCCCGGACGGGTGTATTTCTGTATATAAAACAAAAATCTAAATTTTAACTATATGGCAGAAGATGTTGTACTCATGAAAGGTAACGAAGCCATTGCACACGCCGCAGTCCGTACCGGTGTAGACGCTTATTTCGGTTACCCCATCACTCCACAGTCGGAAGTCCTCGAAACACTTGCAGAATTGAAGCCCTGGGAAACCTCGGGCATGGTCGTGCTTCAGGCAGAAAGTGAAGTTGCTGCAATCAATATGGTTTATGGTGGAGCAGCCACCGGGAAGAAAGTAATGACCTCTTCCTCCAGCCCCGGTGTCAGCCTGAAACAGGAAGGCATCTCCTACATTGCCGGAGCCGAACTCCCGGCAGTCATCGTCAACGTGATGCGTGGAGGTCCCGGTCTGGGAACCATCCAACCCAGCCAGGCTGACTATTTCCAGAGCACCAAGGGTGGCGGACACGGCGACTACCGCCTCATCGTCCTCGCTCCCTCGTCGGTTCAGGAAATGGCTGACTTTGTCGACCTCGCCTTCGAACTGGCATTCAAATACCGCAATCCGGCACTGATCCTCTCTGACGGCGTCATCGGTCAGATGATGGAGAAGGTCGTCCTCCCCGAACAGCGTAAACGACTCACCGACGAGGAAGTCATCGCCCGTTGCCCCTGGGCAGCCAACGGAAAGCCCAAGACCCGCGAACCGAACATCATCACCTCGCTTGAACTCGATTCCGCCATCATGGAGCAACGCAACATCCACTTGCAGGCCAAGTACAAGGAAATCAGCGAGAAGGAAGTACGTTTCGAGGAAATCGCCTGCGAGGATGCCGAATACCTCATCGTCGCCTTCGGTTCTTGCGCCCGCATCGCCCAGAAAGCTATTGAGCTGGCACGTGAAGAGGGCATCAAGGTCGGTATCCTGCGCCCCATCACCCTGTGGCCGTTCCCGTCAAAAGAAATCGAACGTCTGTCACACCACATGAAGGGCATCCTCACCGTCGAGCTGAATGCCGGACAGATGGTTGAAGACGTACGCCTCTCTGTCAACAACGGCGTGAAGGTGGAATACTTCGGACGCATGGGCGGCATCGTGCCTGCTCCCGACGAAGTGGTCACCGCTCTCAAAGAGAAATTAATGAAGTAACCTGCGCTTATGGACAAACAGCAAATCCGTAACCTGCTCAACCTCTTATTTATTATAGGAACGGTTGTCACCATCATCCTCTACTTTGCCGTAGACAGCCCGCAACCGTTCTACTATGCGTGTGGTGTGTCACTCGCCATCAAGATGACGGAAGTAGTGATGCGCATGATACGTTTCAAGTAAAAAAACGCAAGACTTATGACAAGAGAAGACATCATCAAACCCGAGAATCTGGTTTACAAGAAACCGACTCTCCTTAACGATAACACGATGCACTACTGCCCGGGTTGCAGCCATGGCGTGGTGCACAAACTGATTGCCGAAGTAATCGAAGAGATGGGCCTGGCAGACAAAGCCGTCGGCGTATCGCCCGTAGGTTGTGCCGTGTTCATGTACAAGTACCTTGACATCGACTGCCAAGAGGCTGCACACGGACGTGCGCCTGCCCTGGCAACTGCCATCAAACGTCTCTGGCCCGACCGCCTGGTGTTCACCTATCAGGGTGACGGCGACCTGGCTTGCATCGGTACGGCCGAGACCATCCATGCGCTCAACCGTGGCGAGAACATCACCATCATCTTCATCAACAATGCCATCTATGGCATGACGGGCGGACAAATGGCACCGACCACCCTGATGGGCATGAAGACCGCTACCTGTCCCTATGGCCGCGACGCGAAAATCCACGGCTATCCTCTCCACATGACTGAAATCGCCGCTACGCTGGAAGGCACTGCCTACGTGACCCGTCAGTCCGTTCAGACGGTAGCCGCCATCCGCAAAGCCAAGAAAGCCATTCGAAAGGCATTCGAAAACTCCATGAACGGCAAAGGCTCCAACCTCGTCGAGATTGTGGCAACCTGCAACTCGGGCTGGAAGATGTCGCCTGTGGCTGCCAACAAATGGATGGAAGAGAACATGTTCCCCTATTACCCGTTGGGTGACTTAAAAGATAAGGAGTAAAACACTATGAAAACAGAAGAAATCATCATATCGGGCTTCGGCGGACAAGGTGTGCTGTCGATGGGTAAGATACTCGCCTACTCGGCCCTGATGGAAGGAAAGGAAGTGACCTGGATGCCGGCATACGGTCCGGAGCAACGTGGCGGTACTGCCAACGTGACGGTCATCATCAGCGACGAACGCATCTCGTCGCCCATCCTGAGTACCTATGACACGGCTATCATCCTCAACCAGCCCTCCATGGCTAAGTTTGAAAGCAAGGTCAAGCCGGGTGGAACCATTATCTACGACGGATACGGCATCAGCCAGCCGCCGACGCGTAAGGACATCAAGGTCTACCGTATCGACGCCATGGATGCAGCTGCCGAGATGAACAACATGAAAGCCTTCAACATGATTGTGCTGGGCGGACTCCTGAAACTCCGTCCGATGGTGTCCATCGAATCGGTACTGAAAGGATTGCGCAAGACGCTGCCCGAACGCCACCATCACCTCATCCCGATGAACGAGGAAGCCATCCGTAAAGGGATGGAAATCATCCGGGAACATGAATAAGCAACCCGACGGACACTTGTCCAGACTCCAATAGACGCAGACGACGCGGACTACACAGCAACCTGTTTCCTTGTGCAATCCGCGTCGTCGGTGTTTTTTATTCGCTCACGAGAGATGTCTCTTTAGTCCCAATCGTCATGCAAATACTACTATCCTGTGCCAAAACCATGGCAGACAGCACCGGGACTGCCGTCCCCCTCACTACCCTTCCCCCGTTTGAAACAGAAGCGTCGCAACTGGCGCTGCAACTTGCCTCCCTCAGCACCGAGGAGGTGGAACAACTGTTGCGCGTCAACCGACAGATTGCGTCGGAGAACCAGCTGCGTTACCGCCATTTCCACGATGCAGACAATCCGCAACTGCCGGCACTGCTCGCCTATACGGGTATCGTGTTCAAGCGCATTGCTCCCGATGACTTCAGTGCCGACGACTTCCGCTATGCGCAGGCACACCTGAACATCACCTCTTTCCTTTACGGACTCCTACGTCCGCTGGACCTCATCCACAACTACCGGTTGGAAGGCGACGCCGTGCTGCCCGACAACGGCGGACAAAGCATGTTCGCCTACTGGCAGTCCCGACTGACCGGTCTCCTGCTGGAGCGCGTCAAGGCCGACGATGGCATACTGGTCAATCTTGCCAGTGAGGAGATGAAACGACTGTTCGACTGGAAACGTGTCTGCCGCGAGGTGAAGGTCATCACACCGGAGTTCCGCGTATGGAAAGGGGACAAGTTGCGGAGCATCGTGGTCTACACCAAGATGTGCCGCGGAGAGATGACACGCTACCTGCTCAAAGGGCGCATCACCGATCCGGAGGCTCTGAAGGCTTTTACCTGGGAAGGCTTCCGCTGGGACGACGCTGCCGGGATGTTCATCCTCTGACGCCTACTCCCCGTCAACAAAACGGAGGGTCTCCACCTTCTCCAGCCGGGCACGCAGGCGCGGCATGGACAACCGACGGATGCGCAGACGCATCATGCAGTCCATGTCGTAGGTCTGCGAGACGATGGTGGGTTCCTCCTCCTTCACAACTCGCATCACGTCGTTCATAAAGGGATATTCAAAAAGGACTTCCACCTCATCGTCTACCGTCCGCTCGACAAATGCAGCAGCAGCCAACGCCTCAGCAGCTGCCGTGCGATAGGCCACGATGAGTCCGCTCGTCCCCAACTTGATGCCACCGAAATAGCGCACCACGATGACGAGCACATCGGTCAGTTCATTGGAATTGATTTGCCCGAGGATGGGCTTGCCTGCCGTACCCGAAGGCTCTCCGTTGTCATTTGCACGGAAGTCCTTCCGCTCATGCCCCAGCATGTAGGCATAGCACACGTGGCGTGCGTCGTAATATTTCTTCTGATATTCTTCCAGGCGCATCTTCACCTCCTCCACCGTACGCACCGGCAGGGCGATGGCGATGAACTTGCTTCTTTTCTCCGTATAGATGGCCTCCGAGGGAGCGGCAATGGTTCTGTATTCGTCTGCTTCCATGATTATCTTCACATCGGGATTCTGTCTGCAAAATTACAATTCCAATCGCCAATACACAATTGGCGGGCGGCAATATCACCATTTTTAGGTATTGACACGCATCAGTCAAGCTCCTACTTTTGCATCCGACCGTTAAAAGAACACGTCATGCAGACATTGAAACACTCTGTTGAAAAGCGACTGCTCACCGCCTCGCGAGCCATCTTCCTCCGGAAAGGCTTCCAGAAGGCATCCATGCGCGACATTGCCCGTGCATCGGGTATCTGCCTGAGTAACATCTACAACTATTTCCCCAGCAAGGATGCCCTGTTCTGCACCATCGTACGCCCTGCCATCACCACCCTCGAACAGATGCTCCGGCTGCATCCCGACACGACGGAACCCAGCGACTTACAGACACTGGCAGCAAATGACCCGGAACGAATCATCAGGGACTGCACGGCCCTGCTCAGCAAGCACCGCACCCAACTGAAGCTGTTGTTCTTCTGTGCACAAGGCTCCTCTCTGGACGACTACAAAGAGAGGGTCTCCCGGCAATACAGCACCCTCCTGCCACAATCACCCGCAGGGACTGACGGCAAGGATACCATCTCCGGATTCTACAACCGGCTTCACACTGCATGGATGTTTGCCTTGTTCGAGGAGATTATCCGGCAGAAGATACAACCGAAAGACTATGAGCCCATCCTCCGGGAATGTCTCACCGGAGAGAGCTGGCAGGCAACCCACAGCCATAGCCTGTAAAAACACCAAGGTCCTCCATCAGGAAGGGGTATTCCTTCCGATGAGGACCTTGGGCATCTTTGTGGTTAAGTGTATAAAATCAAATCAACTTCTCTGTAACAATCGCTCTATCAGATGGAGAAGCGCAGGTCAATTCCGAACTGACGCGGTTTGCCGGGCTGCATGAACCACTGGCTCATGCTCTCAATGCCAAACGTGTGATAAGAGCGGTCCGTCAGGTTACGTCCCCACAAGTCTATGTCACACACCTTGGTACGCAGCTGGATGTTGGCATTGCAAGTCCCGTAGAATCCCTGTCCCATCGTGTTGGCTTCATTCCAAGTGGTCTCACCCACACCCGTATAACCGGCATGGAAGGTGATCTGCCGCAACGCATCGCTCTTCAGGAACATCGAATAGGAAGCTCCCACATTGAGTGTATGGCGGGGTACGAAAGGTACCGTGTTGTCTGAATAGTCGATGAACTGCTTGTCGTCGGAATCCAATGTAGACTTATAGTCGGTGAACGTGGCGCGTGTATAGCCGTAAGAGGCGTTCATGCTCCAGTGGCGGTCAAAACGTGCAGCCAAAGCGGCTTCCGCACCCACACTGCGACTGCGTCCGGCGTTGACAGTCAAGCGTCCCAGTCCGGAACGTGTCATGCGGGCAATCTGCTGGTCACGCGTATCCATGCAGAAGGCAGCCAGGTCGGCATGCAGCTTGCCGTTCCACAGGGTCAGGTGGGTACCGACCTCGTAACTCCAAGTGTATTCGGGTTTATAGTAGGAAGCTGCCACATCCGGCTCTACTGCCGGAGGCATACTGCCTGCGATGGTATTCTTGATTTTCTCCTTCATTGCAGGCGGGAAGTCCATCTTGTCAACCATGGCGATGCATCCTTCTTTCACTTCCGTCATCCATTTACCGCTAAGTCCTGTCTGTATCAGTTCGGAGAAACCCTGAATGTTGTATCCGCCCGAACGGTAGCCACGGCTGACGGTCGCATAGATGTTGTTGTCCGCATTGAAATCATACTTCAGCGAGAAGCTGGGCAACAGCTGGGTGTAGTGGTTCTTCAACTTTCCTCCCATCGCATACGAACTGTTGTCGAAAGTAAGTGCCAATGGATTCCGCCCCATCGCGATGCTGAAGTTATAGCTGGCTGCCGCACTGGCATCGTAGTCCATCGAGAGGCGTTCGTGGTCGACACGCAGACCTACGGTCAGCGAAAGTCCGTCAACCAACAGGTTGTTGAAGGTAGACCGATGGAAGAGAGCCAGGTCAGTCACCGGCGTACGGAAGTTGGAATAGACCGGCATGCCTTCACTCGTGATGTCGATACTCATGGGAGGAGCACCGTGGATGTTCGAGAAGACTCCGTTAAGCATCCCTTCCAGCATGGAGATACCGTCGCGATGGAAGAACACGGGACTGTTCGTACGCATATTCTGATAGGAAACAAATGCACCGGTCACCCACTGCCAGCGTTTGCCGGGCAGGCTCTTCAGCGAAAGCTCTTCCGTCAGGGCGTTCAGCCGCTGTTTCTGTTCAAGGGTGTAAATCTCCTTCGAAGTGAAGTCCTGGTCGATGTACATGCGGTCATCCAGCCGTTGGTAGCTGGTCACCGAGTTGAAGATATAGTTGTTGCCCTGATAGGTTGCCGAGAGTCCGGCATTGAACAGACCGCGGCGGTACTTGCCTTCCTCGTTTGAGCTGACGGGGTCAGTCACCCCCGTATCTTCATGATAGAGACCGTAGACATAGCCTCCCTCGTCGCTGTACTCATAGTTGGCAGTGAAGTCGAGCTTCCAGTTCTCCGTAGGCAACCAGATGGCACGCATACGTCCGCCTCCGCTTTGCAACGGATCGGCATAACGGTCCAGGTAAGCGTTCTTGAAGAAACCACGTGCGCCCTCATAGAAGCCACCCGCCGAGAAAGCAAAGCGGTCGCTGATGCGGTGATAGTGCGTCAGTGAAGCACGATAGGAATTGTTGGCGGTGGCTCCACCCAACGAAAGCTGGGTACCTTGATAGCGGAAGGGGTTACGGGTATAGACACGAATCAGTCCGCCCATGGCATTGCGTCCGTAAAGGGTTGACTGCGGACCGCGCAACACGTCGATGCGCTCGATGTCGTAGGTATTGAAGTCAAAGGCTGACTTATCGAGATAGGGCACGTTGTCCACATACAGCCCGACAGCAGGTGTATTGATGCGTGAACCGATGCCGCGGATGTAGATGGCAGAGGTCAGTCTGGAACCGTAATCGGGCATATAGAAGTTAGGTACCAGCCCCGTGAGGTGCTTGATGGATGTCACCTGGTCGGCCTCCAGCTGTTCGCGCGAAAGGATGGTCGACGACAATGCCTGACGGCGGAAGGTCGTGTTCTCCTTGGGCGATGCCACAACGACAATCTCTTCCACATTGACTACCTTGGTCGTATCGCGGTCGGCAGGTGCAGCTTGCACTCCTGCCACAGCCAGACACACACAACTTGAAAACAGTATTCTTCTATTCATCTTTACTTGTTTATTGATGCTGCAAAATAAGCGCATGCAGCGCGGACGGGCAATCCTCATTTATTAGGATTTTCACAAAAAAAGAATCCCCCTGTCTGCTCCTTTCGGATGACAGACAAGGGGATTCGGGGGTTATCACAATAAGTCTAACTGTCAGTTGCGGAACACCAGACCGTCGTTGGCGGCATCCACCACGATGGGTTTGCTACGGTCAACCTCCTGTGCCAGGAGTTTCTTGGAGAGGTCGTTCAACAAGTAACGTTGGATGGCACGTTTCACAGGACGGGCACCGAACTCGGGGTCGTAGCCGGCACTTGCCAGGAAGCGGATGGCAGCATCGTTCATCTGCAAGGTCACTCCGTTCTCTGCCAGCATCTTCTGGATGCCCTTGATTTGCAAGGCTACAATCTGCTCGATCTGTGCCTTGTTCAGCGGCAGGAACATGATGGTCTCGTCGATACGGTTCAGGAACTCGGGACGGATGGTCTTCTTCAGCATACTCATCACTTCGTTCTTGGTCTCCTCCACGAGCTGTTCGCGATTGGCATCGGTCATCTTCTCAAACTGGCTCTGGATATAGGCACTGCCAAGGTTCGATGTCATGATGATGATAGTGTTCTTGAAGTTCACCGTACGTCCCTTGTTGTCGGTCAGACGTCCGTCATCCAACACCTGCAGGAGGATATTGAACACATCGGGATGTGCCTTCTCTATCTCGTCGAAGAGGACCACCGAGTAAGGCTTACGCCGCACAGCCTCGGTGAGCTGTCCGCCTTCATCATAGCCGACGTATCCGGGAGGCGCTCCTATCAGTCGGGAAACGGAATGCTTCTCCTGATACTCACTCATGTCGATACGGGTCATCATCGAGTCGTCGTCGAAAAGGTATTCAGCCAACGCCTTCGCCAACTCGGTCTTACCGACACCCGTCGTACCCAGGAAGATGAACGAGCCGATGGGTCGTTTCGGGTCTTGCAGTCCGGCACGGCTCCGCCGTACGGCATCTGCCACAGCCTGGATGGCCTCGTCCTGACCGACGACACGCTTGTGAAGTTCGTCTTCCAGATGGAGCAACTTCTCGCGTTCACTCTGCAACATCTTGCTCACGGGGATTCCCGTCCAGCGTGATACGACGTCGGCAATATCCTCGGCGGTCACCTCTTCCTTAATCATGGCATTGTCGCCCTGCTTGTGTTTCAGGTCTTCCTGAATGGATTTGATTTCATTCTCCAAAGCCTGCAACTTGCCATAGCGTATCTCTGCCACCTTGCCGTAGTCGCCTTCACGTTCGGCACGGTCAGCCTCGAACTTGAGCTGTTCGATTTCCTTCTTGTTCTGCTGAATCCGGTTCACCAGTTCCTTTTCGCTCTGCCATTTGGCACGGAAAGAAGTATCCTGCTCCTTCAGCTCGGCAATCTGCTTGTTGAGCTGGGCCAGTTTGTCTTCATCCTTTTCCCGCTTGATGGCTTCCCGTTCGATTTCCAGCTGTTTCAACCGACGTTCGATTTCATCCAGCTCTTCCGGCAACGAGTCACGCTCCATCCGGAGTTTGGCGGCAGCCTCATCCATCAGGTCAATCGCCTTGTCAGGCAGGAAACGTTCGGTGATGTAACGGTTGCTCAACTCCACGGCGGCAATGATGGCCTCATCCTTGATACGCACCTGATGGTGGTTCTCATAGCGTTCCTTCAAGCCACGCAGGATGGAAATGGAGCTGGCAATGTCCGGTTCATCGACCATGACGGTCTGGAACCGACGTTCCAGTGCCTTGTCCTTCTCGAAATACTTCTGGTATTCGTCGAGGGTCGTGGCACCGATGCTGCGCAACTCGCCACGCGCCAATGCCGGCTTCAGGATGTTGGCGGCATCCATGGCGCCTTCGCCTTTTCCGGCACCCACCAACGTGTGGATTTCATCGATGAAGAGGATGATGTTCCCCTCCGACTGCTTCACCTCATTGATGACCGACTTCAGACGTTCCTCAAATTCGCCTTTATATTTGGCACCTGCCACGAGCGCACCCATATCCAGTGAATAGAGCTGCTTGTTCTTCAGGTTCTCGGGGACATCGCCACGGAGGATACGTTGGGCAAGTCCCTCCACGATGGCGGTCTTACCGGTACCCGGTTCACCTATCAGAATCGGGTTGTTCTTCGTACGACGGCTCAGGATTTGCAGTACCCGACGGATTTCCTCGTCACGGCCAATCACCGGGTCAAGCTTCCCGGTACGGGCAGCCTCAATCAGGTTGATGGCATACTTGTTCAGCGACTGGTAGGTGTCTTCACTTGACTGCGAAGTCACTTTCTGTCCCTGACGCAGTTCGTTGATGGCGGCACGCAACTCCTTTTCAGTCACTCCGGCATCTTTCAGGATGGACGACGCCGTACATTTCACCTGAAGGATAGCCAGGATGATGGCTTCCAGCGAAACATACTCATCGCCCAGTTCCTTAGACAGTTCTACAGCTTTCTGCAGGACCTCGTTCGCTTCACGGCTCAGGTAAGGTTCTCCACCTGAAACCTTCGGCAAGGAAGCGATCTGCTTGTCGAGCAACGTCGTTATCTGCCGGTCATTCACGCCGAGTTTCTGGAAGAGAAAGTTCGTCACATTCTCACCGACCTTCAGCACGCCTGCCAGCAAATGCTCAGGCTCGATGGCCTGCTGTCCGAGGCTCTGCACCATGTTGACAGCCTGCTGCACCGCTTCTTGCGATTTGATGGTAAAGTTGTTAAAGTTCATATCTTGTTCTCCTTTCTTTATTTTGCTTTTTCAAAATACGCTAGTCTTACTTCAAACGCCTTGCCAAGTGAAAAATAATGACAAAATGTCGTATTTTCAGCACTTTATACTGCAAGTTTGACACCCCGAAGACGGCATCTCAAAAGATTTCGGTACTGAAAACTTGTCTGAAAAGCCCGAATTTCCTACCTTTATTCCATAATTTAAGGTTATGAAGAAAGAAGATTTGAAAACTGACGAAATTGTCATTCTGATTGACGCCAGCTACCTGGAGAAAATAGGACACACCATGAGGGACTTCTTCAGTCACATCGTCAAGCGGAAACTGCCCAAGGCAGACCTGCCTGCCCTGATTGAAGGTCTTGCCCTGGATGCCGGCATCCGTCCCGGCGACAACCACATCCAAGTGATATTCATCCACCCGAACCTCCTGCAGAAGCTTACCTTCTGTGAACCCTCGGACCTCAACGAGGAGCTGCACAGCGTGGCTTTCCGCAGCAACCTGGGCGAATTTTCATTCAGCTCTTTTTCAACGGAAGCCCTGACGAGCAGTGATTCCATGGTCGCCGACTTTGCGCAGGCTCTCTCCGTGTCGCAGGGCACACGCCAGGTTATCCTGGTGGGAGACATGGCGTTATATGGCGACGAGACCGTGAAAGCCCTGCAGGAAGCCAAGGACCGTGAAGTCTGCCATTTCTCCATCGACCCGAACGAGGCTGCCCGTTTCCCCTTCCGGCATTGCAACCTGGGATACTCCCTGCTGCATGCCCTGGGTGTACGTCCCGAAGAGTTGGAATAACATACATGCCATGTCGGACTTCCGCCTGAAAGTATTCTGTTGTGTAGCTCGCAACCTGAGTTATACGAAGGCCGCGCAGGAACTGTTCATCAGCCAGCCTGCCGTGACGAAGCATGTCAAGGAACTGGAAAACCACTATCAGACCCGTCTCTTCGAGCGTCTGGGCAGCCGCATCGAACTGACCCATGCCGGACGTCTGCTGCTGGACCATTGCGAAGCCATTCTCGAAGCTTATAACCGGCTGGAATTTGAAATGAACCTGCTGCGCAACGAATACAGCGGAGAGCTACGCCTGGGAGCAAGCACGACCATCGCCCAATACGTCTTGCCTCCCCTCCTCGCGCAATTCATTGAAAAATTTCCACACATCACCGTTTCCATGTTCAACGGGAACTCGCGCGAAGTGGAAGTTGCCTTGCAGGAACACCGCATCGACCTTGCCTTGCTCGAAGGTTCCTCCCGGCTGCCAAGCCTGAAGTATGCCCACTTCCTCGACGACGAACTGGTGATGGTGATGCGCACCAAAAGTCGGCTGGCTGTCGCCGAGGAAATCAGCCTCGACGAACTGCAACGGCTGCCACTCGTACTACGCGAAATCGGTTCGGGAACACTCGACGTGATAGAAAAAGCCCTTGCAGCCCACAACATCCGCCTTTCCGCCCTCAACGTCCTGCTCTACCTGGGCGGCACGGAAAGCATCAAGCATTTTCTGGAATGTACCGACTGTCTGGGCATCGTCTCCATCCGCTCCATCTCCAACGAACTGGCGACAGGGAAACTCCGTGTCATCGAAATCAAGGACCTCACCATGAACCGCGAATTCTGCTTCGCACGCCTGCAGGGGCAAGACGGGGGACTCCCGTCCATCTTCATGAACTTTGCGCTGCACGAACGGAAGAACCTGTGAGTGACAAAATGTCAAACGAATCGCTCCACAGTCCCATTCTTCGCACCAAAAGACGAGTTGGTGAGCAGAACGGGCATTCTGGAGCGATTCGCAAAATACAGATAGATACCCTATCTGCATGAATTCTCTCTCTTTGATACCTTTTTATCCCCATTGAAGACATACGGCCAGAAATAGTAGCGGATTGCACATTCTTTTATTACCATCCGATTTATTGACACGCAGGTCCTTCCAGAGAGTGAAACCCGGTGTTTTTGCGTTTCATTTTCCAAAGATTTGACTTCCGGGCGCGAAACAATCGTGTTTGGGGCATGAAACTATATTGTTTGACGCGGCAAACTATATTGTTTGGCTCGCGAAACAATA